>Ga0126377_10000263_pt1 | contig 30704 bp, 19 predicted proteins | sample PanSoiMetPlot_22_FD_92647 | JGI IMG/M metagenome (GOLD analysis project Ga0126377, IMG submission 92647) | Tropical forest soil microbial communities from Panama - MetaG Plot_22 | ecosystem: Environmental > Terrestrial > Soil > Tropical forest > Bulk soil | place: Panama | collected 2016-02-17 | reverse complement strand
GGCGGGCCCGGGGGCGTCGGGGGGTCCAGCGGCGGCGGCGGAGCCAGGGGCTGCGGCGGACTGATGTGCTGCGGCGGGCCCATGTGCTGCTGCGGGCCCATGTGCTGCGGCGGCGGATCCGCGTGCGGCCTCGAAGCCATGTGCTGCGGCGGCCCACTCACCGGCGGCGGCGGTGGTATGCGCTGCGGCGGGGCCGCGCGCTGCGGCGGGGCCATGCCCTGCGGCGGGGCCATGCGCTGCGCGCCCATCGGCGGCGGGGCGACCATGCGCTGCGGCGGACCCGGCGGCGGCGGAACGAACCTCCCCGGCGGCGATCCCGCCTGGTGTCCCTGCGACGGCGGCGCGGCGAGGATCGTCGGCGCCGCCGTCACCGGCTGCGCCAGACCCGCGGCCCGCAGGCCGGGCGGAGTGGGAAACCCGATCTCGCCGAACACCTCGGTCGGCCCCTCCTCCGGCTCCCAGTCGTCGCGCTCGCTCGCCAAACGGACCACCTTACCGCGGGCCCCGCCGTGCGGGCTCGCTCTCCGGCTCGCGGCCGGCTCGGGTTCGGATGCCTGTGCCACCGGCATGGAGCTGACCCACGCGTCCAGCTCCGCCGCGCTCATGTCCTCGAAGCTCGGTCCCTCCAGGCTGGTCGGATCCCCCTCGAGCGCCGGCGGCTGGCCGAGCTCCTCGAGCAGGTCCACCTTGGCCCGCGCCTGCGGCTCGCCGGCGATGAGGCCGTCGCGGCCGACGCGCTTGTAGTCCTCCATCTGCTGCTTCTCGCGCTCCAGGTCGTCGCGGAAGGCGGCCTTGAGCCAGTCGGCCAGCGTCTTGTTGGTGAACGGGACGGATTGCTTGGTGAGGAACGCCTGCAGCGCGGCATGCATTTCCTCGCCGGACTCGAACCGGGACTTGGCGTCCCGGGTCAGCGCCCGCATCACAATCGCCTCCACCTCCGGAGGGATGTTCTCGTTGAGCTGGCTGGGCGGGCGCACGTCGGCGTTGCGCACCTTCTCGAGCGTCGAGAAGTCGCTCTCGCCCAGGAACAGGCGCTCTCCGGTCAGACTCTCGTACAGGCAGGTGCCGAGCGCGAAGAGATCGCTGCGGTGATCGAGCGGCAGGCCGCGCACCTGCTCGGGCGACATGTAACCGAACTTGCCCTTCAGCACGCCGGCGTTGGTGCGCGACGAGCGCGACGCGGCGCGGGCGATGCCGAAGTCGATGATCTTCACCTCGCCCTCGTACGAGACGAGGACGTTCTGCGGCGAGCAGTCGCGGTGGATGATCTCGAGCGGCCGGCCCATCGCGTCCTTCTTGCGATGCGCGTAGTCGAGCCCCTCGCACACCTTGGCGATCACGTAGCAGGCCATCGCGACCGGCATGACCTGACCGACCTTGCGCAGCCGGTTCTGGATCTGGAGCAGATCCTTGCCCCAGATGTACTCCATGGCGATGAAGTGGCTGCCCTGGATCTTTCCGAGCTCGAAGATCTGGCAGATGTTCGCGTGGCTCAGCTGGCCGGCGATCTTGGCCTCATCGATGAACATCTTGATGAAGTCCTTGTCCTCGCCCATCGCCGGCAGGATGCGCTTGATGGCGATGACCTTCTCGAATCCCTCGACGCCGTAGCTCTTGGCCCGGAACACCTCCGCCATGCCCCCGACGCTGATGCGATCGAGGAGAAGGTACTTGCCGAATGGAACAGGCTGCCGCACCGTCGCTCACTGTAGCGCGCGCGCGCGTCGCCCCTCAATGGCGTTGCCGCTCGCATCCCCGGGGCTCGTGCCCCCGTGTCAGTGCACGTTACGTTCAGTTCCGCTCGTCACGGGGGCCCGAGGCCACAGACTGCCGACGACAGCGCGCCGCATCCGCTTCAGAAGCCACCTCCGACGGTGAGCACGAGAGAACCGCGGTCGCCGCCGAGACCGACCGTCAGGGACGGAGGTCGCGATTGACTCGCATCGTCTTCCTTCCAGCGCCGGTAGCCGCGGATGCCGTCAATGACGCTGTAGGTGTAAAGCGCCAGCGCCCCCACCCCCGAGGCGATGTTCACGATCTGCATCCTGCGCGCTGCGTCGGTGCTGGGTGCGTCGGCGCAGGTGCTGCTGCTGCTCGGTCCTCCGCACCAGTCGCGCAGGACGAGGTAGCTGGCGATGTTCGTCGCGACCAGCGCCGCGCCGGCCGAGCCGAAGATCCACATCTTGCCGCGGTCGCCGTTCTGCCACTGGCCGCCGAGCGGCACGAAGTTGAGCAGGAAGGTGCGCCGCCGCTTCGGCCGCGGGCGCAGCGCGTCCAGCTCGGCCTTGTGGTTGGACTTCACGCCCTCGAAGAAGTGCAGCACCTCGGGCGGGACCAGCGCCGGGTCGAGGCGCGCGTCGGGATCGAGGCGAAGATAGGCGTGGAAGGCGGCCTCGGCGGCGGCCTCGTGGCCCAGCGCGTGCTGCGCGAGCCCCAGGATGCGCCACGCCTCCGCGCGATCCTTGCGATCGGTCGGGCCCGGGTCGTGCGCCACGCGCCAGGCCAGCGCCGCCGCGCGCTCGTGCTCGCCGGCGCCGAGCGCGCTGGTGGCCTCGACCAGGATGTCGGCCGGGTCCGCGCCGGGCGGCGAACCCGCCGCGCCGGCGGCGCCCAGCACGAGCGCGAGCGCCGCGGCCGCGATCATCGCGGCCAGCTGCGGGCCGGGCCGCGCCGCGCGGCCGCGCATCGCGCGCCTCATGGGCGGAGCAGCCTCCGCAGGCGCGGCGCGGCGATCTCCAGCGCCTGGCGGCTGACGAAGCCGAGCAGCGCCGGGTGGCGATCGCCGCGGCTGCCGACCAGCGTGTCGGTGGTGATGATCTCGTCGTAGAGCGCGGCGCCCGTCGTGTCGACCAGCACCACGCGCACGCGGCCGCGCGCGGTCAGCACGCCGAGCCACGAGAAGTCGAGGGTCAGGACCTGGGTCAAGAGCGCGTGGGTCGCGCCCGCGCCGGCGAGCGCCGCCTTCACCGCATCCACCGGCGCGATGCCCGACAGCTCCATGACCAGCGGGCGGCGGCCGAGGTGCTGGGCGAGATCGACCGCGATGGTGGTGGCGACCGGATCGGCCGACACGCCGGCGGACGCGTCGCCGCCGCCGGTGCGGCCGACCAGGAGGAGCGGCGGTCCGTCCTCGGCGCCGCGCGCGGGCGCCCTCGCCTTCGCGGCGCCGTCGGCCTCGGCCGTCCTCTCCGGCTGCGCCGCCTTCGCCGCGCTGTCCGGCTTGTCGGTCCATCCGACGGCGGCGCGGCGGTCGCGCTCGCGCTTGCGGTCGGCGCGCGCGCCGGCCAGGAGCGGCAGGAGCTGGCGCGCGAGGTCCTGGGCCAGCCGGTCGATCTGGCGCAGCGGTCGCGCGCGGGTGGCGACCCGACCGGCCGCGTGGCCTCGATCCGGATCGCGCAGCCGCGCCTCGAGCACCACCTGGCCGCCGCTGCGCTGGACGATGACGCCGTCGATCACCCAGGCGATGCGGCGCGGCAGCGAGGTCGGATCGGAGACGATCTGGACCGGAGCGCCGGCCGCGCCGCGCAGCTCGACCGCGAGCGCGCGCGAGACCGGCACGCCGTAGATCTCGAGCTTGGTCTCCGAGCTGGTGAACGGCAGGATCGCGATCGATCCGTCATCGTCGCCGGCGCGCGCGGGCGCGGACGCGGTGGTGAGCGCCGCCAGCGCGCCGATCGCGCCGAGCGCCAGGGCCGGCACGCGGGACCGAGGCTGCCGCACCGGCCGAATGTACCGCGATGGCGCGCGCGCAGCGCCCGGCGCGCGGCAAAGTCGCGCCGGCCGGGTCACGGCCGTGCGGTCGGAGTCACGCCGGGATCGGGCGCGAGCAGGACGAACCCGCCGTCGTCATCGGTGAGCGCCTCGGCCATCGGTACCGAGCGCTCCTGCGGGCCGCATCCGTGACAGAAGAGCTGGAGGTGCGCGCCGGCCAGCCTGGCCCCGCCGCTGGCGACCGACAGGACGCCGGTGGCCCGCAGGACGCGCGGCAGCTCGATCGGATCGAGCTCCAGCACGGCGCCCGGCGCGGGCGAGGTGACGTCGACCAGGACGCGCCCCTGTCGCCGCGACGCGCCGTCGATCGCGATCTCGTAGTCGCCGCCGCCGGCCACCAGCAGGGTGAAGCGGCCCTCGTCGTCGGTGACGGTCGATGCGCCGGCCAGCGGCGCGCCGAGGTAGACGCCGCTCCGCGGGGAGGTCTCGACGCGCACACCCGCGATCGGCTCCGCTGCGCCTCCGCCCTGGCGCGGGGCCGGCGCCAGCACCTGGCCGCGAAGCCGGGCCGGCGCGGCCAGGCGCAGCGGGGCTGGCTGCCCCGAGCCGGCGCGGAGGTCGACCTCGGTGGCGCTGGTGGCGTCGGTGTCGCGCGGCGCGTCGACCGGCGGCTCGACCAGCGCGTCGTAGATCGCCTCGGGCACGAGCGCCGCGGCCGCGGCGCCGCTGTCGCCGACCAGCGCGGTCACGCGGACCACGCCGGTCGCCTGGTGGGGCGCTCCGCCGATCGAGATGGTACCGGCCGAGTCGATCGGCCGCGCGATCCACGTGACGCGGCTGCCGGCCGCCGGCGTGGTGCCGTCGGCGCGGCGGACATCGGGCGCGACCGAGCGCGACGTCAGCGACGCCAGGTAGCGGACCGCGATGTCGCCGCCGCCGGCCGCGAGCTCGACGCCGCTCGACGCCGGCAGCTCGAGCTGCGGCAGGCCCGCGCCTGCCGGCGGCACCACGGTGACCGAGAGCGCGTCGTGCGCGCGGTCGGCGTCGAGCCGGAGCGAGGCCTGGCCGCCGGCGTCGGTGATCGCGACCGACGACGGCACGCCGCCGATGACGAGCGACACGCGCGCGCCCGCGACCGGGTCGGCGCCGCCGGCGCCCGAGGTGACCGAGACGGAGAAGACGTCGCCCGGCGGCGCCTGGGTCAGACCGGCGAGGTCGTCGGCCGCGGCCCGGTCGCGCCGGTAAGCCGGCAGCGCGGGGTCATCGGGGACGACGAGCAGCTCGTAGTCCTCGTCGGTCAGGCGCAGGCGATAGCTGCCGTCGTCGCCGGCGAAGGTCTCGCTGTACAGCGGCGGGTCCAGGCTGACGATCCGCCGCACGCGCAGGTAGGCGGCGACCGGCGCGCCGTCGGGGCCGCGCGACACGCCGCTCACCTCCTGGCCAGGGCGGAGACCGATGGCACCCAGCGCGTAGTCGCCGGCTCCGCCGAACAGCTCCACATCGAGATCCTGCGGCGGCGGGCTGGTCGCATCGCCCTCGGGCGGGATCGCGCGCAGGCGAAACGACCGGGACAGCGCGCCCGGCTCGAGGACGTTGATCCCCTGCACGGCCGGCGTGCACTCCTCGCCTCCGACCGAGCCCGTCAGCTCGACCAGGTAGACGCCCGACTCGGGGGCGGTGAGCTCGAGGATCTCGAGGTCGGCGCCGGTGAGGGCGAGCGGTGCGCCCGACCGGCGCACCGTCCAGTGGTACTCGTGGAATCCGGCCAGCTCGCCCTCGTCGATGTCCGCGGTCAGCTGCAGCTCGTCGCCGCGCTGCGGCTGCGTCGGGCTGACGCCGAAGGACATGGCGCAGCCCACGGAGGAGTCGTCGTCGCCGTCATCGTCGCCGCCGCCCACCCCGGGGTCGATCCCGCAGCCGGCGCTCGAGGCCATGAGCGCTGCGGCGAGGCCGGCCGCCGCGACCCACGCGGTGAGACACTGCCGCGTTGCGACGCGTCTCGCTGCGCGGGCGATCGGGCTCATCGGGCTCATCGCGCTGAACGGGCTCATCCGGCTCATCTGGCTCATCCGGCTCATCGGATCTCCACTCCCCAGGTGACGCGCTGAAGGCAGGAGTCGCCGCTCAGCGAGCAGGTCGGCTGCGCCTGATCGCACGGGATCTCGCGCGCGACGCGATCGCTCACCTCGACGCGCAGGTCGATGAGGTCGCCGGGCGCGTAGGTCGACGGATCGATCGCCAGCTCCGCGCCCGCGGCGCCGGCCACCGGCACCAGCTGGCCGCCGGTGTCGGGCGACGCGAGCTGCCAGGCGAAGGCGGAGTCGCCGACGTAGGGCTCGTCCGAGGTGCGCGGATAGGGATCGAGAGCATCGTCCACGTGGAGCACGGAGAAGGTGCGCGGGCCGTCGGCGCGCTCGAGCACGAAGCGGCGCTCCGGGTCGGCCGCCGGCAGGGTCTCCGCGATGCACGGCGGCTGGTCCTCCTCCACCGGGATCATCGCGTCGCTGGTCACGCGGCCGCCGGGGAAGGAGTCGTCGGCGGTCACCTCGACGACCCAGACGTCGGCCAGGTCGGGCGTGAACTCCTGGGTCAGCTCGTCGTCACCGACGGGCCGCAGCTCGACGTCGGCGCCGCCGCCGCGCGGCTTGACCAGGCTCCAGGACAGCGCGACGTCGTCGCCGTCGGGGTCGCCCACCACGACCGAGACCTGGATCGGGACGCTCACGGGCACGCGATCCACCGCCCCCGGAAAGTTGGCCTGCGGGCCGTCGAGGGTCGGGGCGCGATTGCCGACCGCGAGGATCTCCTGGTCGGAGAAGGTCCCGCCGTCGCGGTCCTCGGCGGTCAGGTTGACCAGGATCGGCCGGTGGTCGCCCTCGGGAAGGAAGACGTCGTACGTCTCGCCGCACCCGATGGTCGATGGATCCTGCAGCACGGACCGGGCGGCGCAGCGGTCGTCGGCGCACGAGTAGGCGCTCCAGGTGCACGTGAGATCGTCGCCGTCCTCCATGTCCGAGCTGCGAAAGGTGGACAGCATGACGCTGCTCTTCGGGTAGTAGGGGCCGAGGCCGAGGATCTCGATGTCGGCGCGCGGAGCATCGTTGATCGATGTGGTGTAGAAGCAGCCCGCCGGGGCCGCGAGCAGCACGGCCAGCAGGGTCACGCACGCGGAGCGGTGCACGGGTGGCAGCGTGTGCAACCGACGGGCCGGCGCACAAGTCGGCCAAACCGGCGGCCGGAGCGGCATCGCAGCTCGGCGGCGGGCCGGGTCCGCGACAGAGATGTCGCGGACGGGTCGCGTCACTCGCAGTCGATGGCCGGAGAGTCCTGGAGGGTACACGGGGCGCCGGGCCTGAAAGTAACCCAGTCCGAGGCGATGGTTCTGCCGCCGCGCAGGACCTCGACCTTGACCCGGCCGGCGGGCAGCCCGGCCCGCGCGCCGCTCCTCAGGATCCTGTTGCCGGGCTTGATGCGGACCGCATCGCCGCGCGAGAGGCGGACCGTGACGGTCGCCGCCGGCAGGATGTGGCCGCGCTCGACGCGCCGCTCGCCGGGCGCGAGGGTCACGCGCCGCGACCAGCGCAGGGGATCCTGCCCCTCGCGCGCGCAGCTGATGAGGTGGGTGCCGGGCTCGACCTCGAAGGTGAGCTTGGGGTTCGCGGTGCGGATCTTCGCGTCGTCGACGTAGACGTCGCACCAGGAGTCCATCTCCAGGGTCAGGACGGCCCGGGCCGGCCGAGGCGTCGCCGGCGACGGCGCAGGAGACGGCGCGGGTGCAGCCGCGGATGGCGGGGCGATCGGATCGGGCCGGGTCGCCTCCGCGGTCGCGCCCGCATCGAACCGACCTCGCGCGGCGACCTCGCGATCGCTGTCTCGCCGGTGCCGCGCCCGCGCGATCGTCGCCGTCGGCCTCGAGGTCGTCGATCGGTTCGCCGCGTCGGTGGCGTCGACGGCCCCGCCCGCCGCAGCGTGGGGCGCGGTGCCCGCGGCGTGGGGCGCGGCGCCCGCGGCGTCGTGCGCCGCATCGGTCGTCGATCCCGCCGCCGTGCGCGCCGCCGACCCTGATCCGACCTGCGATCCGGCTTCCGATCCGTCCTGCGATCCGGCTTCCGATCCGTCCTGCGATCCGGCCTCCCGTCCGTCCTGCGATCCGGCCGCCGCGGTCGCCTTTCCCGAGGCCGCCTCCGATCCGGCTCGCGTCTGCCGGGCCGGTGGCAGCTCCGGCGCCGCGGCGGCCGCCGCCCCGGTCGCCGGCCCCGAGGCCACGCCTGCCGGCGCCGCGCCGGCAGCGCTCGCAACATCGCCGGGTGTCCCCTGCCCCACCCGGGCCGCCGCCCCGCGCGAGGCCGGCCCGAACGTCATCGCCGCCCACGTCCCGGCCGCCGCCGCCGCCACCGCCACCGCGGCCACCGCGGCCCGCCGGCGCGCGCGGCCGCGGCCGATCCGCTCCACGAAGTCGAGCGCGTCCCGGCACGACGCATCGAGCGCGAGCGCGCGATCGGCGAGCGCCAGCGCGCGCACTCGCTGCCCGCCGGCGAGCGCGGCCCGCGCCTCGGCCATCGACGCCGCCACCACGACCGGCAGGAGGCGCGCCTGGCAGCCGGCCGGATCGGCGAAGTAGCCGCGCAGGAGCTCGTCCGGCTCCTCGCCCGCGCGCTGCGCGACCGCGCGCAGCGCCTCCTCGGCCGCGCCCGCGTCGGCGAAGCGATCGTCCGGCTCCACTCGCATCAGCCGTTCGATGACGCGCGCGAGGTCGACGCCGATGCCCGGGTTGCGGCGAAGCGGCGGCACCACCTCGCCGGCCAGGATCTGCGCCACCGCGCGCGCAGCGCTGCCCGCCACCGGCAGCGACCCGGTCGCCATCTGATAGAGGGTCGCGCCCAGCGAGTACAGGTCCGACCGCGCGTCCAGCTCGCTGCCGGTGGCCTGCTCCGGCGACATGAAGGCCGGCGTGCCCAGCAGCGCGCCGGTGCGCGTCACCACCGACGACTCGTCGTCGAGCACCCGCGCGACGCCGAAGTCGCCCAGCACCAGCCGGCCGCCGTCGGCGACCAGCACGTTGGCCGGCTTCACGTCGCGGTGGATGACGCCGGCCCGGTGCGCATGGGCCAGCGCGCCGCACAGCGCGACCCCGAACGCGGCCACCACCTCGCCCAGCGGCGGAACGGCGTCGCGCGCGACCGGCTCCAGGCTCGGCCCGCGCACCAGCTCGAGCACGATGTAGGGCGGATCGACCGGTCCGTCGCCGTCCCCGTCGGGCGCGGACGCCCCGCCCACGTCGAACACGCGGAGGATGTGCGGATGGTCGAGGGCGGCTGCCGCGCGCGCCTCGCGCTGGAAGCGCGACACCACCTCGCGGTTGCGGCACAGGTGCGGAAACAGGACCTTGACCGCCACGTCGCGGCGGAGCTCTCGGTCCCGCGCGCGGAACACCGTCGCCATGCCGCCCGAGCCCAGCTCCTCGACGAGGAGGTAGCGGCCGAGCTCGCCGCCGACCTCGGCCGGCCGCAGGCGCGGGCGCGCCGGCCGCGCCTCCTTCGCGGCGCCGGGCTCCGTCTCGCTCAGCCCCTCGTCGCCGCGCTCGCCGGCGCCGCCGTCAGGCGAGCTCGGGTCCCCAGACGACGTAGCCCGACCCCTCGCGCTGCTTGGAGCGGCGCATCGTGGTTGCCAGGCGAACCGACAGCTCGTCCTCGCTGCGCAGGCCGCGCGTCGTGGCCACGGCCACCTTCATCTCCAGCGATGCCGGCTCTGCCCCGCCGGGCGAGGCCGGCTGGCCCGCCAGCCACTCGGCGCGCTTGTGCTGGAAGGCCGCGATGACCTCGCCGGCCAGCGCTTCCGCCTGATCGGACGCGGCCACCGAGATGAAATCGACCCCGCCCAGGTGGCCGACGAACTCGGCCGCGCGGCCGCGCGCGCACTCGAGCACGATCTGGCCCAGCCCGGCCACGATCTCCTCGGCGCGCCCGAAGCCGACCTGATCGGCGTGGCCGTCGAATCCGGCCACGTCGAAGTGGAGGATCGCCACCTCGCGCCCGCCCTTGATCACCGCCGCGATCAGGTCCTCCATCGCGCTCGAGCCCGGCAGGTTGGTGGTCGGGTTGCGATCGCGCTCGCGGCGCGACGCGCGGATGAGGGCATGCACGCGGGCGCTGAGCTCGCGGATGTCGAACGGCTTGACCAGGTAGTCGTCGGCGCCGGCCTCGAACCCCTCCACCTTGTTGTCGACGGTGGTGAGCGCGGTCAGCATCAGGATGGGCGTGCGCGAGAGGATGACGTCGGCCTTGAGCTTGCGCGCGACGTCGAGCCCGGACAGGCGCGGCATCATGACGTCGAGGATCAGGAGATCCGGAGTGTGGACGCGCACCAGGCTGAGCGCCTCGGCGCCGTCGCGCGCTCGCAGGCAGAGGAAACCGGCATCGCCCAGGGCCATGTTGACCAGGTGGGCGATGGCGTCATCGTCCTCGGCGACCACTATCTTCTTGAGAAGCATGGTGCCAGTGGCATCAGGTGTACCGCGCTCGGCGAGATGAGTCAACGCGCGCCCCCGCCCAAGGGGGCGAAACGATGGGCTCGTTGACACGGGCGGTCCGCTCTCGTAGATCGTTGCGGCCGATGCTGCCCGAACTTCACACGCGCATGACGACCTTGCCGAATCGACTGCGCGTGGTCACGGTCGAGATGCCTCACCTCCACACGGCCAGCCTGGTCCTGTATGTCAAGGTAGGGTCGCGTCTGGAGAGCCCCGAGGACAACGGGCTCAGCCACTTCGTCGAGCACATGCTGTTCCGCGGGACGGAGCGCCACCCGACCTCGTACGACATCAACTTCGCGTTCGAGTCGCTGGGCGGGACGCTCTACGCCGAGACCGGGCGCGACTACTCGCTGTTCCAGGTGACCCTGGTCCCCGGGCTGCTCGAGGGCGGCATCGAGCTCTTCGGCGAGGTCTTCACGCGCCCGCTGTTCGTCGACCTCGAGCTCGAGCGCCAGCTCATCATCGAGGAGCTCACCGAGGACTTCGACGAGCGCGGCAACGAGATCAACAGCGCCGACATCGCGCGCGGCCTGCTGTTCGAGGACCACCCGCTGGCCCAGCGCATCATCGGCCCGCCCGACAACGTGCGGCGCTTCACCGACGGCGACGTGCGCCGCCACTTCGCGCGCTACTACTGCGCGGCCAACGCGATCCTGGTCGCGGCCGGCCCGGTCGACCACGACGCGCTGGCGGCGGCCGCCGGGCGCCACCTGGGCGCGCTGCCGGCCGGCGAGGCGGCGGTGGCCGAGCCGGCCCGCGCCGACCAGAAGGCCGCGCGCTTCCTGCACGTGCCCGACAGCGGCGCGCAGTCGTCGATCGAGGTCCTGTGGCGCGGCATGCCGGAGCTGGACGGCGACTACATGGCCACGGTCGCGCTGGTGCGCGCGCTCGACGACGGCATGTCCACGCGGCTCCACTACCGGCTGTGCGATCAGCTGGGCCTGGCCTACTCGCTCCAGGCCGGAATCGAGCCCCTGCACGACGTGAGCGTGCTGGAGGTGTCGGGCGCGACCGCCAACGCCAAGGTGCCGGAGCTGATGAAGCGCCTGCTCGAGCTGGCCGACGAGCTGCGCCAGTCGGGCATCGACGAAGCCGAGCTCGAGAAGGTCAAGCGCCGCTTCCGCTACGACCTGCTCTCCTCGATCGACGACGCCAACGCCATGGCCGGCTGGTTCGGCGGCACCGCGCTCTACTACCCGCCCACCTCGCTCGAGGAGCGCGCCGCCCGCATGGACCGCGTCACCGTCGCCGACGTCCGCCGCGCCGCCGAGCGCGCCCTGGCCCCCGAGAACCTCGCCGTGGTCGTGGTCGGCTCGCTCACCCGCGCCCGTTTGGCCGAGGTCCGATCTGCCGTGACAGGATACCGGTAGGGTCGACTACTCGGCGCGGGTGCGTATGGTCGGTTCGGGCGCGCGCGGGTCGAGCGTCGCGCTGGTGACCCTGTCGAGCCAGGCGCGAAACACCGCTCCGCCGACGCCCGGTGTGATCGCATCGGGCGCCGGCTCGGACATCGGCCATATCCACACGTTTCCATCCTGGCCGGCCGATGCCAGAAGACCGCCGTCGGGAGAGAAGGCGAGTCCTTCGAGACCGGAAGGATGTTGCCCGAGGACGCGGCTCTCTCCACTCGACATCCGGACCATGCGGATGGCGCCGTCCACCGCTCCGGTGGCGATCCAGTCGTTGACGGGAGAGTGCGCGATCGCGGCCACGCTTCTTGAGTGGCCCTTGTAGGAATGCGAGGTCCCGGTCGCGAGATCGGCGTAGAGGACGCTGCCGTCTGCTGCCCCCGATGCGACCCAGCGCCCATCCCCCGAGACCGAGAGCGCAGAGATCCGCGCGGAGTGCCTGCCAACAATCGCCGCGACAGGATCGCCGCCTAGGGTCCAACGTCGAATGACTCCAGACTGCCCGCCGGTGATCACCCCACGGCCCGTGAACAGCAAGTACTCGATCGTATCGCCCGCGATGTCGATCGAGCGCATCTCGCGGCCACGAATGTCCCAGACGCGCACATGACCGACCGCGTCTCCGGCCGCGACGAGCTGGCCGTCCGGTGAAAAGGCGAGACCGTTGATCTGCCCGTCGAGCTTGCCGAGCACGCCACGTCGTTCACCGCGGACCGACCACAATCGCACCGGGCCATCCGCGCCGCCGCTGGCGAGGAGATCGGTGATCGCTGAGAAGGAAACCCGGGCCCTACCGGTGTGCCCGCTAAGCACGGAGGCTGCCCCGGACGTGAGGTCCCAGAGTCGCACGGTCCCATCGCGGCTCGCGGACGCGAGCCTGTCGTCTCCCAGGGACAGCAGGCCATACGCCATGTCCTCATGACCGCGAAGGAGGCGAGCCTCTCCTGAGAGCAGATCCCACGATCGAATGGTCCCGTCTTCTCCTTCCGCGGAGACCACGCCGCCGCCACCGGTCCACACGGGGTGGAACAATGCCTTGTGCTGGCCGCGCAACAAGCGCGGGCCCGCGGTCGGCACTGGCCAGATTCGAACGGTGCGATCCTCGGACCCCGATGCGACGAACCTCTCGTCAAGGGTGAATCGCGCTTCGGCGATGTAGCCGGTATGACCTCGCAGCTGCCAGTCGCTTCCGCTGGCGAGGTCGTAAAGCCGGAGCCCCCCTTGCATGGTGCCGACGACGAGCAGCTTGCCGCTCGGCGACAGCTCCACCCATGTCACGCTGTCCGATGCTCGTAACCGGGAGCGCTCGGCGCCGGTGGATGTGTCCCACACGGTGACGTTGCCGTGCGAGTCTCCGGTCGCCACCAGGTCGCCCGCCGCGGAGAGCGAAAGGATGTCGGCTAGCTCCTCCTGCGCTCGGATCGAGATGAGCGTGTCATGCACTGGATCCCAGATGCCGATCGATCCATCAACGTGACCGATCGCGAGCCGCTGGCCTCCGGCGGAGAACACAAATCCCTGACTCTTGGTCGCGTCGCATGAACCTAGCGATCGGTGGGTGGCGCTCTCAACGTCCCACAGCAGCAGCTCCTTGTCCGCTCCGCAGGACGCCAGGAACTTCCCCGACGCGTGCAGACGCGCACGATCGACGACTGCGGGCGCCTTCAGGTCGCGGCGTGACCGCGTCGCCGGCTCCCATAGCGCGATCCCTCCATCCTTGCCGGCCGTGACCAGAGTTCCTCCGTCGTCGGAGAAGCTCAGATCGAGGACCTCGTCGCCGAGACGAGCGAGAAGCCAGTCATGGCCACTGCGCAGATCGACGAGATGAACTCCGCCATCGGCGTCGTCGTGGGCCAGCCACCGGCCATGCGGGTCGTAAGCGAACAGTCCCAGCTGGCCCAGGCCACGAGCGGCCAACGAACCGCGGCCAGTCGCGATATCCCACGTGCGCAGGGTTGAGTCGGTGCCCGATGATGAGACGGTCTTCCCGTCCGCCGAGACGTGAACGTGATAGAGGAGGCCTGTGTGGCCCCGTAGCACGTGCCGGGCCACGCCGCGGCTGACGGCGTCGGCGGCGAGGTCGCGAGCCGCGGAAGCACCCGCGCCGGTGTCGGGGTAGGTCTTCAGCCAGGCAATGGCTGCGGTCGGGTCGGTTTCGAGCGCTGAGCGCGCCTGCACCAGGATCAGCTCGTTGCGGCGCGCCTCGACCTCTTCGCGGGACTCTCGCTCGTGCTGCTGCGCCGCCCGCGCTCGATCGAGCTGCTGCAGCACCACGATGAAGCTCCCGATCACCACGGCGGCGATGACGCTGGCCGCCGCCACCACGACGCGCCGGCGAGCGACCCATCGCCCGAGACGCTCCCACGAGGTATAGCGGCGGGCGCCGACCAGCTGGCCGGTCTGGAAGCGCTTCAAATCAGCGGCCAGCTCGCCGGCCGTGGCGTACCGGTCGTCTGGGTCGGGAGCCATCGCCTTGCGCGCGATGGCCACGAGATCTGGCGGGCCCGCCGCGATCGATTCGAGGAGCCGCGGACCAGCGAGGCCCGGGTGCCCACCGCGCCGCAGCTCGACGGTCGCGGCGGTGCCTGAGCGGAGCTCGCCGGCCAGGAGCTGGAGAAGCATCGCGCCGATGGAGTAGACATCGCTCCGGGTGTCGGCGCGCTCTCCGCGCTCCTGCTCGGGCGACATGTAGGCCGGAGTGCCCAGGACACTGCCCGCGACCGTGAGGCCCGTCGCCGCACCCGTGCGGCCAGGGTCCTCGCCCAGCTCGTCTTCACCGGGCTCGGTGAGGTCCTTGGCGAGGCCCCAGTCGATCACGATCGTCTCGCCGAACTCGCCGATGATGACGTTCGACGGCTTGAGGTCGCGGTGGATGATCTTCCGGTCGTGAGCGTAGGCGATGGCGTCGGCGACGGCGATGAGGCGCGGCAGAAGCTCAAGTCGCTGGTCGAGGGTACCTGCCTCGGCGATGACCGCGTCGAGGGGCCGGCCGCCGACGAGCTTCATCGAGTAGAACGGCGTGCCGTCGGGCCAGAGCCCGGCTTCGTGGACCGGAACCACGCCGGGGTGCTCGAGGCGCGCCGTGATCAGAGCCTCGCGCACGAAGCGCATCTCGGCGCGATAGTTAGGCTCGATCAGCTCCTTGAGCGCGACCTCGCGGCCGAGCTCCTTGTCGCGGGCGCGGTAGACACGTCCGAGCCCTCCGCGCCCGTGCTCGGCGAGAATCTCGTAGCGGGCCGAGTCTCGCTGCTGAAGAGGCAGTGGGACCGGATCGCCGCGCGGTGACGAGAGTGCGACGACCGGTTCGCCCGGCGACGGGGGCTCTCCCTTCGGCTTGTCCGGGGTCCGGCGGACGAGCCTGGCCTCGACCGTTGCATCGGAGCCGGTGGTGTCCTGGCGATTCGCCGGATCTGCCGACCTCGTCCGCGATCCGACCTCGTCGTGCACAGCAACGTCCCTCCTTGCCTCACGGCGAGGAGACCGCATCTGGGTGCTGCCTTTCAAGGTGGGCAGAGCTGCGCATGTTCAAGGCGCCGGCCACCTCCGCTGTGCCGCTCGGCCGATCGACCGGGCCGTGTCCGGCGCCGCGGGCTCGAGCGCTCCGCCCCTGGTTTACCTGCAACCGTCGGGCAGGTGGTCCGACATGGATTTCAGTCCCTACGAACGCCGAGAGACCTCGATGAGCGACTCAACCTGTATTGCGTGCGGGCGCGCCGGTGTCCGCCTCCGGCCGCTGCCGCGCGCGGATGAGACAGCGCCGCTCCGGTTCTCGACCGCGGTGGTGTGCGAGAACTGCGTCGCGCCCTCGGTCGAGGAGCTGCGCGGCCTGGTCCGGCGCGCCGAGTACGCGGACGCCGACGACGCCGACGAGGTCGACCGGGTGCTCAAGCTCGACGCGTTCCTGCGGGCGAACGGATTCCAGCGGGCGGACACCGGCACCGAGGGGCTCGAGGGGTGGGTGGGGGTGCGGCGCGGACTGCACGCGGCCCTCGATTCGCTGGAGCGCCAGCTGGTCTGCTCGCAGTGCTGGACGCGCGCGCCCGAGTCCAGGGTCCACGTCATCCCCTACTTCAACAACAGCGTCGGCCGCTACGTCACGTCGTTCCACTGCGAAGGCTGCATCGACAGCGCGCTGGGCGAGACCATCGCCCGCGTGCGCGAGGTCGACGGCGCGAGGGAGCTCGACTCGCTGGGTCATCTCCTGAGCTCGCACGGCGTCTTCGTCCACGAGTGGCAGCGCGGCGACCCGCTCGACCGGGTGCGCCCGGCGATGATCGAGGTGCTGTCGTCGCTGCGCGAACCCGCGGGCCGGCTGCGCCTCCGGATCGGCGCCGGCTGGCCGGTGCCGGCGCCTCCGCGCCACCTCGGGTGAGGCGTCCCGCGCGGCGCAAGGTTTGGGGTAGAGTGCGCGCTGCCCGCCGTGTCCGCGCAACCACCGCGCCATGTCGTCGTCTTCGTGGGGCCGTCCCTGCACGGCGTGGACGCTCGCGCGATCCTGGACGCCGACTACCGGCCGCCGGCGCGCATGGGCGACGTCTACGCCCTGCTCGCCACCGGGGTCGACACGATCGCGCTCATCGACGGAGCGTTCCACGGCGAGCCGTCGGTGTGGCACCGGGAGCTCCTGGCCGCGGTCGACGCCGGCATCCGCGTCATCGGCGCCTCCAGCATGGGCGCGCTGCGCGCCGCTGAGCTACACGTCCTGGGGATGGAGGGACACGGCGTCGTGTTCGGCTGGTACCGGGACGGAGTCGTGGAGCGAGACGACGAGGTGGCACTCCTCCACGCCGACGCCGACCGTGGCTACGTTCCCCTGTCCGAAGCGCTCGTCAACATCCGCGCGACCCTCGCCGATGCGATGGACGCTGGTGTGCTGGACGGCACCGAGGCCGCGGCGCTGGTCGACCGCGCGGCGGGCCAGCACTATCCGCTGCGATCCCTGTCGGGCCTTCTCGACGCGCCGGCGTGCCGCGGCTGGTCTGCCGCCCGCCGCGACGAGCTGGCTGCCTGGCTGCGCGATCGGCGGCGAGACATCAAGCGAGAGGACGCCGTCTCGTTGCTGTCAATCGTCGCCGGCGAGCCGGAGCGCCCCGAGGTCGCGGCCCGCGCCGCGCCCGATCCGGGGTCGTATCGCCGCGCGGCGCTCTCCTTCCGCACCATCGGGGGTGCGCGCGGCGCGGACCTCCTGGCCCGACTGGACGGCCGGCCGCCTGAGCTAGCGCGCCATCGCCGCGACGTCGTCGCGGACTGGTGGCTCGCCGCCTGGGCACGCGACTCTGGCACGCAGTGCCCCGAGTCGGCCCTCCACGACGAGCGCGAGGCCTGGCGGCGTCGCCACGACATTGGCGCCCTGCCCGCCTGGCTGCACCGCCAGGGCATGCTGCCCTCCGAGCTCGACGAGCACCTGCAAAGGCAGGCGCTGTGCGCGTGGCTGCGCGAGGTCGGACCTGCTGGGTTCGGCATCACCGACTTCATCGCGGACCAGGCGAAGCGAAACGGGCTCGCCCCGCCGGAGGGAGACCCGGTCGACGTGTCGGACTGGATCCTCGGCCGCGAGCCATCGGCGTTCGGATACAGCTGCGACGTGTCCGTCGAGATGCTCGTGCACCTGCAGGCGACGGACCAGCTCTCCCTCCTACTCGAACCATGACCGCCAAGGGCTACGTTGCGGGGACGCACCGCGCGGTTCCGCCGGAAATGACGCTGCGCGCGGCGGAGCCGGCGGCGCGCTCGCTCGGCGTCACGCGCTGCGCCGACGTCACCGGCCTGGACGCGATCGGCATCCCGGTCTTCTGCTCGATCCGGCCGCGCGGACGGATCCTGCAGGTGGCCAATGGGAAGGGCTGCCGCGCGATCGACGCGCGGGTGTCGGCACTCATGGAGGCGATCGAGCACGCCTGCGTCGAGCGGCCGCCCGAGCGAATTGTTTGGGCCAGCGTCGCCGAGCTGCGCGTGCGCGGCGCGGCGTTCGCCGACCCCGCCGCGCTGCAGGGGTTCGACCCGAGCGTCCACTTCAGTGAGGACCGCGTCCTGCCCTGGCTCGAGGGTGAGACGCTACCGTCGGAGGCCCCGATCCTCCTGCCGGCGCCGTTCGTGCACCCGTTGGAGCCGTCGATCTACAGCTGGTCCACCAACGGCCTGGCCAGCGGCAACGATGTCGACGAGGCCACGCTGCACGGGCTCTACGAGGTGTGCGAGCGACACGCGCTGTCGCTCCTCGTCGAAGGAGACACGGTCCAGCTCGATGGCTGTCAGTCCGTCGACCTCTCGTCCGTCGACGACGCAGTGGTCGCGCCCCTCATCGCCCAGATCGGGACGGCCGGCTGCCGGCTGGTCCTCCTGCGCGTGGACCTCGACTGGAAGGTGAGCACGTTCCTGGCCATGCTGCTCGACCCCGCGCCCTATCGCGGGCCGTCGATCGTCAACCTCGGATCCGGCGCCCACCTGAGCCCGACCGTCGCCGCAACCCGCGCCATCACCGAGGCGGCGCAGTCGCGGCTGACCTTCATCCACGGCTCGCGCGAGGACCTGCCCCGCGAGGCGTTCGAGGGCCGCCACCGCGGAATCTACGAGGCGGTGGCCGGGATCACAGCCGACACGCGCTGGGGTGCGCTCCCGGATCACGCGTCCCCGGATCTGACCTCCGACCTCCGCGCGCTCCTCGACGAACTCGCGCTGTACGGCTTCACCGAGGTACTGCGCGCGCGCATCGCCTCGCCCGGCGCTCACCTCGCGGTGGTCAAGATGGCCATCGTCGGGGCCAGCATGAGCTTCCCCTGATCCCGCCGCCGCGGCGCGGGCGAGCCGCCGGGCGAGTGGCTACCGATCGCGCCGCCCGGTCGGCGTGGGCCGGGCGCGCGTGGTGCGATCGACGTAAACGATGGCGTCGAAGTGGCGGGTGAGCAGCAGATGGTTCCAGTGATAGTCGGGCGCGAGGTATGTGCCGCCGAACTCTCGCATCGGGTGCGGCGTGACGAGCCACTCCGCCACCGGACCGGTTCGCGGTGCATCGCGCAGGCCGATCGCCAGGATCGGCAGGCCCACGCGGCCGAGCGCCGCCTCGACGTAGTGGTCGGGCGCCCGCTGGACCGCGAGCTCCACGACCGGCGCCGAGTTGCTCCCCGGGCGCATGTACATGCCCTGGTACGCGCCCTCTCCGAACGCGAGGGCGACCGCAAAGTATTCCTGGCCGTGTCGAGCGGCCAGGAAGTTGCCCATCGACTGGATGCCTTCCGAGTCGAGCCGCGAGATGTGGCCGTCGGCGGCCCACAGGATGATCCGCTCGTTGGGATGGCTCTCCGCGATCCACTCCACGTTCTCGGCCATCGCGCGGTCGCGCGCGCTGCCTCGCTCGGCCGCCGCCGGAGCGTCCACCGTCATCGTCTGCAGGATGACCGTCACGTACCTGCGCGCGCGGCGCCACTCCTCGGTGTCGGCGCGGCGGCGATCCAGCAGCTCCCCCACGGCCTCGACGCGCTTCGTCGTCGCCAGCCGAACGTCGGGCGCCAGTTCGGCGAAGCCGCCCTGCCACGCCTCGGTGCGAAACTGCTCCAGCGCCGCCGCGACCTCGCCGCGCTGCTCGGGCGCGGACTGGCCGATGTAGTCCACCACGCCGGCCGCCGCCGCGCCCGTGAACTGCATGTCCATGCCGTAGAAGCGGAGCTTGCGCGCGTGGCCGGAGTCGGAGTTGTACGCGCGCATCCACTCGATCATCTGCAGTACTTCTTCGGTGTCGGTGGTCCAGAAGTGCATCCCCGCCAGCGCGACGGCGGCGCTTCCGCGTCCGTGCAGGATGTAGTCGTTGACCGCCATCGCGTCGGGCAGGCTGGCCTCGATGGCGAATACCGAGAAGCCCAGCTCGGTCACCAGGTACTCGATGAGCCGATGCTTGACCTGGATGAACTCGCGGGTGCCGTGGGTGGCCTCGCCCAGCGCGACGATCCTGGCGCCGCCGATGAGCGACGCCAGCCCGCGCATGTCCTCGAAGCCGCTGCCCGCGCTCACCGTGCGCAGAGGGATCGCTTGCGACCGCATCCAGTCGACGACGGGCTGCGGCGCCGGCTGGATGACCCGCTCGCGGGGATAGGCGACGAGATCGACCTGCGCATCGCCGCCGCCGGAGTAGGCGCCGTCGGAGGACACGTGGTGAGGGGCATCCACGGTCAGCGAGTAGCCATCGTCCTCCAAGGCCAGCGCGTAGCGCCCCGCGCTGTCCGCCGCCGTGTAGAACAGGCGAGCCTCGGGGTAGGTCCACTGCGACGCCCGCACCAGTGCCCCCGCGACGGGGCGGCCGGCCTCGTCGCGGACCGTGCCGCGCACCGTCCGCATGGCCGGCTTGAGCGTCACGGTCACCGACGCCATGCCCGCGTGGACGTCCTGGTTGGCCACCATCGCGGCGGTCCATCCGGGCGCGGTGGCGGTGACCGAGTACGCGCCCTTCTCGATCACCACGCGGAACGACCCGTCCGCGGCGGTCGTGGCAAAGACGGCGGCCCGGTGCGCGCCGCTGGGATAGACCGCGACGCTGGCCCCGGCGATCGCCGCCCCCATCGCGGATGCGACCCGGCCGTCGAGCGTCACGTCATCCCCACCGGCGGATTGTCGCACTGCACCCAGCTGCCCGGTGCTTCCTCCATGAGCGCACGAGAGGGAGGCAATCGCCAGCACGACAGACCGCCATGAGGACCTCAAGCGGTCAGGGTACGTCACTCCTGTCGTTCCCGGCCTACTCAATCGCAGCCCCAGGTGCCCGCCGTAGGGTGGCTGATAGTGAGGACGCTGCCAGCGACGGTCTTGAGGTCGGCCACCTTAAGGGTCCAGCAAGCGCACTGTCTCGCGCTTGCGCTTGAGTACAGGGCGCTCGACTTGGGGGTCGCTCTTCTTCACGACGCGGATCCCTTTCTCTCCCGTTTGGTCACGCCGCGACGCGGCGGCCCAGTGTCACGCCAGCGCGACGACAGGCGACCACGAGGCGCGCAGCCCTCCACGGGCTCACTTCGCCTCGCTGCTCGCCCCACTCAACAGCCGCAGCCAAAGGTGGCTGTAGGCCTGGTCATGAAGATGACCCCTCCGGCAACGGTCTTGAGGTCGGCCGCCTTGAGATCCAGCAACCGCACCGACTCGCGCTTGAGCTTGAGCACGCGGCGCTCGACTGACAACTCGCTCTTCTTCTTCATGCGCTGGTCCCTTTCTCTCTCGTGCGTTCATTGGGAAGGTGTCGTGGTAGCGACCGGCACGCGTGTGCGCCGGTCCAGCGATGCGCTCGTGATGCTGTCGAGCCACGCGCGGAAGACCGATCCGCCCACGCCGGGTGCCATCCCCTGGGGCGACGCCCCGGCGATGGACCAGACGCGCACGGTGCCGTCCATTGCGGCTGATGCGAGCAGAGCTCCGTCGGGCGAGAAGGCCAGGCCGTTGACAGGGGCGGCGTGTCGACCGAGGACTCGGCTGTCACCACTCGAGGCGTTGACCAGGCGGATGGAGCCGTCATCGGCTCCGGAGGCGATCCAGCCGCCGGCCGGAGACTGCGCGAGCGCCCCAATCGGCGCCACGTGGCCCGTGTACGAGTGCGACGTCCGGGTGACGAGATCGATGTACCAGACGCTACCGTCGTCGGACCCGGATGCGAGCCGGCGACCATCTGGCGAGAGCGACAGCGCGTGGATCCCCGCGGTGTGCTTGTGAAGCAGCACCGGCACCGGGGCGCCGCTCACGTTCCACTGCCGGACAACGCCCGACTGGCCGGCCGTGATCACGCTCGCCGCGTCGCGCGTGAACAGCACGCGATACGCCGTGTCACCCGGCATCGCGATCCACTGCACGGCGTGTCCACGGACGTCCCACACGGCCACATGGCCGGCCATGTCCCCGCCGGCCACGAGGCGGCCGTCCGGCGACTGGGCCAGCCCGTGCACCTCACCTTCGAGCTTGCCGAGCACGCGCCCCCCGCCGGCCTCCCCCCACAGCCGCACGGTTCCGTCCGCGCCGCTGCTGGCGAGGAGCCCCGAGGCCGGCGAGAAGGCCACCGCGTGCACGATGCCGGTGTGGCCGCGCAGCACCGTGGCGGTCCCCGAGCGGAGGTCCCATAGCCGGACCGTCCCGTCCCAACTCGCCGACGCCAGGCGCTCGTCGCCGGCGGAGACGAGGCCGAACGCCGTGTCCTCGTGCTTGCCGAGGACGCGACTCTCGCCCGATAGCAGATTCCAGGATCGAACGGTGCCGTCCTCGCCCTCTACCGAGACGACGTGGCCGTCGCCGGTCCAGACCGGATGGAAGGCGCCCTTGGGGTGGCCGAGCAGCCCGCGCGGGCGCTCTCCGGGGACCGGCCAGATGCGAACCGAGCGGTCCCCGGACGCCGACGCGATCGCGGTCTCATCGGCCGAGAAGCGCGCCTCCGCGATATAGTCGGTGTGACCTCGGAGCTGCCAGTCGCCGCCGCCCGACAGATCGTACACGTGCAGCCCCCCGCGAATGGTGCCCGCGACGAGAAGCCTGCCACTCGGCGACAGCTCGACCCAGGTCACCGCGTCCGGCACGCGCTGCCGGGCGCGCAAGTCACCCGTGGCCGTCACCCACACCGTGACGTTGCCGTGCGAGTCCCCGGTCGCCACCAGGTCCCCTGCGCCGGAGAGCGAGAGGATCTCCGGCGTCTCCTCCTGGGCATTTATCGTGACCTGTGTGTCGTGCTCTGGGTCCCAGACGCCGATCGAGCCGTCGAGGTGGCCGATCGCCAGCCGCTCGCCCCCTGCCGAGAACACGAACCCCGGAGCTCTGGCCGCGTTGCACGAGCCGAGAGATCTACGGGTGGCGCTCGCGACATCCCACACGAGCAGCTGCTGGTCGACGCCGCAGGAGGCGAGGAGCTTCCCCGAAGTGTGCAGTCGCGCGCGGTGCACGCCGGACGGCGCCCTGAGCTCCCGGTGCTTGTGGGTCGCCACGTCCCACAGGTTGATCGACCCGTCCCCACCGGCCGACACCAGCACGCCGCCGTCGGCGGAGAAGCTGAGATCGTAAATCCTCTTCTGGTGCCGGCCGAGGGGCGAGTCCTTGCCGCTCTGCAGATCGACCAGGTGAACGGTGCCATCGTCGCTGTCGTGGGCGAGCCAGCGGCCGTGTGGGTCGTAGGCGAACACGCTTAGCTCGGCCAGACCTCGGGCGGCGACCACGCCGTGTCCGGTCGCCACGTCCCAGGTGCGGAGCGTGTGATCTACCCCCGACGATGCGACCGTCCTCCCGTCGGCGGAGAAGTTCACGCGGTAGAGCGCGGAGATGTGGCCCCGCAGGACGTGGCGGGCGACGCCCAGGCTGACCGCGTCGGCCGCGATGTCGTGGGCCGATGGGGAGTCCGCGCCGTCCTCGGGGTAGGTCTTGAGCCACGCGATGGCGGCGGTCGGGTCGGAGTCGAGCGCGGAGCGGGCCTGCACCAGGGTCAGCTCGTTGCGTCGCGCCTCGGCCTGGCGACGCGCCTCGCGCTCCTGGTGCTGCGCGTCCCGCGCGCGATCGCGCTGGTGCAGCACCACCGCGAAGCTGCCGATCGCGACGGCGACGATGACGGCGACCGCGCCCACGACGATCCGCCTGCGGGCGACCCAGCGACCCAGGCGCTCCCACGGGCTGTACTGGCGGGCCCCCACCAGCTGGCCGGTCTGGAAGCGGCGGAGGTCCTCGGCCAGCTCGCGGGCGGTCGCGTAGCGGGCGTCCGGATCCCGGGCCATCGCCTTCTTCGCGATGGCGACCAGATCGGGCGGAGCCCCGGCCTCGATCGATCCGAACAGCCGCGGCAGCCCGGGCGTCGCCGCCTGCTCGGCCTGCATCTCGGCCATTCCCGGCGAGCGCTCGGCGGCGGCCGCCGCCGCCGCGTTGCCGCGGCGCAGATCCGGCGTCGCGTCGATGGGGCGGGCCTCGCCGGCCAGGAGCTGGAAGAGCATCGTGCCGATCGAGTAGACGTCGCTCCGGGTATCGACCCGGTCGCCGCGAGCCTGCTCGGGGGACATGTAGGCCGGCGTGCCGAGGACGCTGCCCGCGACCGTGATCTCGGGCGAGGCCGGCGTGCGGTAGGGCCCGTCGCCCACGTCGTCGGCGACGGCCTCGGTGAGGTCCTTGGCCAGGCCCCAGTCGATGACCATCGTCTCGCCGAACTCACCGATGATGACGTTCGATGGCTTGAGGTCGCGGTGGATGATCTTCCGGTCGTGGGCGTAGGCGATGGCGTCGGCGACCGCGATGAGGCGCGGGAGGAAAGCGAGGCGCTGATCGAGGGTGCGGGCCTCGCCGATGACCTCGTCGAACGGCCGGCCTGCCACCAGCTTCATCGAGTAGAACGGCGTGCCGTTGGGCCAGCGGCCGGCCTCGTGGACCGGGACCACGCCGGGGTGCTCGAGGCGCGCGGTGATGAGGGCCTCGCGGAAGAAGCGCATCTCGGAGCGGAAGCTCGGCGCCAGCAGCTCCTTGAGGGCGACCTCGCGGCCGAGCTCGCGGTCGCGCGCGCGGTACACGCGGCCCAGACCGCCGCGGCCGTGCTCGGCGAGGATCTCGTAGCGGCCCGGGTCTCGCTCCTGGAGTGGCGCCGGGAACGGATCGGCGCGCTGCGAGGAAGGAGAGCCGAGGAAATCGGCGACGGACGTGCGGGTCGGCGACTGCGGCGACTGCGGCGACTCCCGGCCGGCGAACCGCGAATCGATCGTCGACTCGGAGCCGTCCGCTCGGTCGGGATTCGCCGGTTCTGCCGAATTCGGTCCCGATTCGGCCTCGTCCCTGATCAAACCGACGTCCCTCCTGAGCTCACGGCCTGAAGACGGTGTGTTGGGCGACTTTACCAGCTGGCGGAGAGACATCTCCGGGAGGACCCCTGGAGCAAGTGTCGTACCTGCGGCCGATCGAGCGAAGGATGGGAAAAGAGTGAACGCGATGGCGCACAGGGAACGCTCCGCTGTTCCGACGGAACACGCCGATCGTTCCGATCGCGCAGCCCCGCGTGAGGAGCGGTGGTCGCCGGGCGGCGAGCCCGACCGCCCGATGTTTCGATTGTTCCGATCGCCTGTGTCAGGCGACGTCGGTCAATGAATGCCGGTGTGTGCGCACACTCTCCGGGCGGCGATCTCGGGCGATCCAGGTCAGCGAAAGGCGCCGGCCAGGAGGCCGAGCCCCGAGAGTCGCGCCGAGAAGGAGGCCGCGAAGCAGTCCACCACCAGCTCGTCGGCGCCGTACTGGCGGGCGAGCTCGGAGAGCGCGTCGGCGCAGGCGTCCGGGGTGCCGAGGAAGGTCGGCCGCGAGTCATCAACGACCCAGGGAAGATAGCCGCGCCACTCTGCCTCCGCTTCCGCGAGGGTCGGCGCGCAGGATCCGTAGGCCGCGACCGCCACGTGGGGTGCGTCCCCTTCGCCGTGCGGCACGAAGGCGGCGCGGTACGCCGCGACGATCTCGACCGGCAGCGACGCACCTCGCTGGGTGGCCAGGTAGTGGTGGAACGCGAACCGCATCCCGAGCGCGCCGGCCAGCGCGGCCGAGCTCGCTCCGGTACCGCACATCCACAGCTGCGGCCTGGAGGCGGGATCGCCGCCGTCGCCGCCGCCGTCACCGTCGGATATCGGGCCGATCGGGACCGGGCCGGCGTCGGTCTCGATGCCGCGTCGGACGAGCCCGACCAGGCGGCGCACTCGATCGGCCTGCGCAGACGCGTCGGGCACGACCACATCCGGGGCGAAGGCACCGTCGTGCGGCTGGCCCGCCGGCGCACCGGCCACGCCGAGGTCGATGCGGCCGGGAAAGTAGAGCTGGAGCGCCGCGAAGTCCTGGGCCACGCGCATCGCGCTGGTCAGGCGCAGGAGCACGCCGGCCGTCCCCACGCGCATCCGGCTGGTGAGCCCGGCGGCCAGCGCCGTCACGAGGGTCGGGCTGGCGCTCTGGCCCGGGCTGTAGTGCTCTGTGGCCCAGTAGCGGGCATAGCCCATCTCCTCCACCGCGGGCAGGAGGTCGATGAGGTTCCCCGGCCACTGCGTGTCGAGGAGGGAGAGCGGGACGATCACGGAGCGATCAGGCTACTCCAGCCGCGGTGGCGGTCGTCAAGGCGCCGGGGCCGCGCGGACGTCGATCGCCACGGCGCGCGCCGCGCGGACGGGGCGGCACACGCGGCCGCGGCACAGCCAGAAGAGGACATCGATGGCGAGGCGGTGGCGGCCCGGCTGGACGGCGCGCACGGCCAGGTCGAAGCGCGGGGCGCTGGCCAGGCGATCGGCCGCGTGGGCCCGATGATAGCGGCGGCGCGGCAGCTCGAGCGCGCCGGCCGGCTCGGCCGAGAGCGCGATGCGGAGCGGGCCGGTGCGCGAGATGGTGTAGCCCGGCTCGGGCGCGATGGTGAGCGAGACGGCCTCGGTGCGGCCGGCCACCAGCTCGATCGTCTCGGGCACCGCGATCTGATACCCGGTGCGGGGAGGCGCGGCGGCGGCCGGGCGAGCGCCCCCCAGCGCGGCGAGCGCGGCGAACGCGGCGTTCATGGAGAAGCCGACCGCCCACACCGCCACCTTGCCGCGCGTCACAGGAGGTGCGTGGCCAGCTCGGCCAGCTCGGAGCGCTCGCCCTTGCTGAGGGTGATGTGGCCGGAGATGAGCTCGCCCTTGAAGCGCTCCACCACCGTGGTGAGGCCGTTGTTGGACGAATCGACGTACGGGTTGTCGATCTGGTAGGGGTCGCCGGTCAGGATGATCTTGGTGCCGTCGCCCGCGCGCGTGATGATGGTCTTGACCTCGTGCGGCGTCAGGTTCTGGGCCTCGTCGACGATCATGAACACGTTGGGCAAGGAGCGCCCGCGGATGTAGGTGAGCGGCTCGATCTCGACGAAGCCGAGCTCGAACAGCTCCGCGTAGCTGCGCCCGTCCTTGCGGTCGCCCTTCGACAGCCCGAGCAGGAGCTCGATGTTGTCGTAGATGGGCTGCATCCACGGGTTGAGCTTCTCCTCGATGTCGCCGGGCAGAAAGCCGATGTCGCGCCCGAGCGGGAAGACCGGCCGCGACACCAGGAGCTTGTGGAACGCCTGCTCCTCGATCACCTTCTGCAGCCCGGCCGCCAGGGCCAGGAGCGTCTTGCCGGTGCCCGCCTTGCCGACCAGGGTGACCAGCTTGACGTCGTCTTGTAGCAGCAGATCGAGCGCGTAGTGCTGCTCCTTGTTGCGCGGCCGGATGCCCCACACGCCGTCGCGCAGCTTGCGGATCGGCACCACCTTGCCGCTCGCCTTGTCGAAGCGGCCGAGCGCGGTCTGGCCCGCGTTGTCGCGGTTGCGCAGGAGCACGTACTGGTTGGGGCCCAGCGGGCCGGCGTCCCCGGGCGGCAGCGCGTGGCCGTCGGCGTAGAAGCGATCGATCTCGTCCCCGCGCAGCGAGATCTCGGTGCAGCCGGAGTAGAGCTCGTCGATCGGGATGTTCTGGTCCTCGTAGTCGACCGCGCGCAGCCCGAGCGCATCGCCGCGGATGCGCATGTTGACGTCCTTGGTGACCAGGATGGTCGGCGTCTTCGGGTCGGCGTCGCGCACCTCCATGGCCACCTCGAGGATGAGGTTGTCCATCTTGTGCGAGTCGCGGGCCGGCTCGAGCGGCGAGCGCGAGCCCAGCGCGATCATCAGCCCGCCTCCGCCCTCGAGCGGCACCAGCCGGGACAGGGTGCCGCCGTCGCGGTGCTTGTCGAGCATGCGCGCCACCTGGCGCGCGTTGCGTCCGAGCTCCGACTGATCCTTCTTGAACGTGTCGATCTCGTCGATCACGTAGATGGGGATGATGACGTTGTTGTCCTCGAACGCGTAGATCGCGCGCGGATCGTGCAGGAGCACGTTGGTATCGAGGACGTAGTTCTTCTTCGCCACGGCCCCATCATCCCGACCGGTGGATCCGGTTGTCAATGCTGGGCTCGCCGCAGGAGACGGTCGCTCAGCACGCTCCACACCGCGAAGGACAGGCGCCGGCGATCGTGGCGTGCGATGTCGTCGCACCAGAAGTCGCCCAGCACCAGCTGGCCGGGCGGGTCGAGCTCGCCCAGCTCGAGCGGCTCCTTGTGCTCGGCGGCGTAGCGCCCGAGCACCGCCGCGGACGGTCGGCCGGTGTTGGCGATGACCACGTCGACCGGGCGGCCGATGGCGCGCGCGACCCAGCGCGCCCCCTCCGCCGCGGTGAAGCCGGCCATGCCGCGGCCCTCGGTCAGGAGATTGGCGATGAGGACGATCGGCCCGCGCACCTCGGCCAGCGCCTCGCGCACGCCTCGCACCAGGAGCGGCGGCATGATGCTGGTGAAGAAGCTGCCGGGGCCGATGGTGACCGCGTCGAAGCGGCGGATGGCGTCGGCCGCGGCCGGGTGGATGGCGGCCTCCGGCTCCAGCCACACGCGCCTGACCAGGTGTCCGCGGCTGTGGGCGGCGTCGACCTCGACCTCGCCGCGGCTCTTCGAACCGTCGCCGTACTCGGCGCACACCGAGGCGGGCTGGACGCTCACCGGCCAGACCTGGCCCTTGCACCCGAGCAGCGCGCGCAGGCCGTCGACCGCGGCCAGGAAGTCGCCGCTGTACTGCTCCATCATGGAGAGGAGGAGGTTGCCGCCGGTGTGGCCGCCGAGCCGGCGGTGCTCCTCGAGGGTCGGCAGGCGGGCGAGCAGCACGCGCCGGGCCTCCCCCTCGTTGCGCGACAGGGCCAGCGCGCACTTGAGCACGTCGCCCGGCGGAAGAACGCCGAGCTCGTCGCGCAGCACGCCCGAGCTGCCGCCGCTGTCGAACATCGTGACGATGGCGTGAAGCGTCAGCCACGGGTTGGCCTTGAGCCCGCCGAGCAGGCTGGGCAGCCCGGTGCCGCCGCCGATACAGCCGATGCTCAGCTCGCGCAGCTGCATACCGGCGCATTGTAGACCGCGCGCGCGATCGGATTGTCAGGATGTCGCGCCCGAGAGCCCGTGGGCTGACAGGATGTGCTCGCGGCGGCCGGGATGGCGCGCGCCTCGGCCCCAAGTGCGCGTTCGCGGCGCGCGCCGCCCGTGGCATGGCGGTTGCGACGCGCGGTGCGACACGACAAGGAGGTTGTCCCATGAGAGCTCCAATCGCCGCCGCCGGCCTGTGCGCCGCCACGTTTCTGGCCTCGAGCGCCCCCACCCTCGCGGATACCGGTGCGCCCACTCGCGCCGCCGCCGTCGCTCCCGCCGCCGCCGCACTTCATCAGGGTGCGATCGACCTCGAGGTGGACGAGACGACGCGCCGGGGCGTGGCGACCAGCTCGCGCTTCACCGCCGCCGTGGCGCTGGACGAGCGGCCGGCCTCGCTGCGCGCCGCGGCCGGCGGCGCCGACGTCGAGGTCAAGATCGCCTGGCGAGGCGGCCGCGGCGCCACCCCGCTCCTCTACATCGACTTCAAGCAGCAGCGGCAGGGCCAGCGGCCCATCGAGCTCGAGGTCCCCGCCTACCTCGCCCGCGGCGTGCGAACCGTGGTGGGCAGCGTGGTCCGCCCCGACGGCAGCCGCCTCAGCCTGTCCGCGACACTGCGCTAGCGATGCTACGAGGCGGCGCGCGTCTTGCCGCTGCGCTCGGCCGAGAAGTCGCGGTAGCTCACGACCCGGTTCCGCCCGCCCTGCTTGGCGTGGTACAGGGCCATGTCGGCGCGCTCGATGAGGGCCGGCTGCTCGGTGGCGTCGTCGGGGAACGCGGCCACGCCGATCGACGTGGTGACGGTGAGCGGGCCCTTGTCGGTCGGCACCTCGAGGCGGCCGACGTCCTCGCGGATGCGCTCGGCCAGGTTGAGCGCGCCCGGCAGGTCGGTCGACTCGAGCACCACCGCGAACTCCTCGCCGCCGTAGCGCGCGGGGATGTCGATGACGCGCACCGCCTTGCCCAGCACCTGGGCCACCTGGCGCAGCACCTCGTCTCCGATCGGGTGGCCGTAGGTGTCGTTGACCTTCTTGAAGTGATCGATGTCGAGCAGCAGCATGGCGGCCTTGTGGCCGTGGCGCGCCGAGCGCTCGAGCAGCTGCGCGAACCGCTCCTGGAAGGTCCGGTGGTTGGTGAGACCGGTGAGACCGTCGGTGGTCGCCATGGTCTCCATCTTCTTGTACATCATCGCGTTCTGCAGCGAGGTGGCGACCTGGTTGGCGATGACGCCGAGCATCTCGCGCACGTCCTTGCGGAAGCGGTGGCGCTCGCGCGAGGCCAGGGTCAAGGTGCCGATCGCCTCGTCGGCGCTGACCAGGGGCAGGACCAGGAGCGACTCGGCGCCGCGCAGCTTGACCTTGCGGGTCCACACCGGGATCGCGTCGTCGCGCAGCTCGCCCGACGCGGGGAGGTAGTGGCGGTTCTTGACCACCATGGAGACCAGGCCGGCGTTGTCGCGGAACTCGAGGCCGGCGAGGTCGAGCGGACCGACCAGCGGCGGCACGCCCGGGCGGTGGCGCGCGCTGTAGACCCGGTGGCGGCGGTTCTCGGGCTGAAACAGCGTGATGACGGCGAGGTCGCAGTCGACGATCTCGGACGCGGCCTCGAACGCGGTGTCCATCACCTGGTCGAGGGTGAGCGCGCGGCCGAGGCGGGCGGAGGCGTGATAGAAGCGCTCGTGCTCGTACTTGGCGCGCTCGACCGCGATGAAGACGTGCTCGGCGTGGATGGCGTGGACGATCTGCTGGCCGGCGCGGGCCAGGAAGTCGGCGTCGCGATCGCCGAACGCGGCGGCGCCGGGGGCGCGATCGGCGCACAGGAGCCCGCGCACGTGCGGGCCGTCGCACACCGGCAGCGCGACCAGCGGTCCGCCGGCCTCCGACCCGCCGCCGTCGTAGTAGGGCACCTGACCGGGGCGCGCGTGGGGCAACGAGACCAGGGCGCGGTCGCGCACCGCCGCGCCCAGCGCGCCGGCCAGCGGCACGCGCGCGCCGCATGCGATCCAGTCCACGTCGGTCTGCGCCTCCTTGATGCGCAGGCCGTCGCCGCGCTCGTCCAGCCACAGGAGCACCGCGGTGCGGGCCGACAGCGCGCGCTTGACCAGGTCGAGCGTGTGGACGATCGAGGCGCCGATCACCTCGGCGGAGCCGGCGACCAGCGCCTCC
>Ga0126377_10000261_pt1 | contig 30825 bp, 30 predicted proteins | sample PanSoiMetPlot_22_FD_92647 | JGI IMG/M metagenome (GOLD analysis project Ga0126377, IMG submission 92647) | Tropical forest soil microbial communities from Panama - MetaG Plot_22 | ecosystem: Environmental > Terrestrial > Soil > Tropical forest > Bulk soil | place: Panama | collected 2016-02-17 | reverse complement strand
GCTGTCACGTCCCTTGCAGACCGGCATCTCGGCGCTCGAGCGCTGCACAGCAGCTCCGGGCCGTTCGTGATGCGCTGCCGGGTCGTGGATCCCCACAGCACCAAGGAGCTGCGGTGCAGCTTGTGCGCTCCGATTCGACGCACCGTGACGTGGCGCACACTCCCGGCGCGATGCTCGCCGCCGGGATCCGGCTGCTGGTCGCGAGCCTGCTGCTGGGCACGGTGCTGCTGCTGGTCGCGCTGAGCGGCGGCCCGGTGGCCGACGCCCGCGGCGGCCGTGCGGACCGGCCCGCCCGCCGCGTGCCCTCGGCGCCTGCGCGCGCAGGCCCTGCCAGTGCGGGCCGTGTCGGGTCGGTGCCGGCCTTCAGGATCGGCAACGCGTACGCCTACGCGGCCGGGTGGTCGGCTGCGTCGCGGCTGCTGGGCAGGATCGACTCCCCCTCGGCCGCGGAGGGGCGGGCGCGCGGGCGGCGGGCGGGCGGGGCCGGTGGGCCGGCCGCCACGGCGCGGGGACGACCTCCCGGCGTGGGGGCGGCAGGGCCCGGCGGCAGGGGGCGGCCGGGCAGGCCGGGCAGGCGTGACCTGCCTGCGACCCCGATGTGGTGGTGGCGTGGCAGCGACCCCGAGGGCAGGCCGGGGGCTGGGCGTGCCAGGCCGGGCCGCGGCGGGGGGGACCGGCCCGCGCGGAGGGGGTCGACGCCGGCCGCCCGCATGGCCCCGGCCGCCCCGGCCGCCCCGGCCGACCCGGCAGCCTCGGTAGGGGATGGCGAGCCAGCAGGGGGTCGCCGGCCGGATCCGTTCGAGGGGAACCAGGAGGCCAGGGGAGTGGCCACCCGCCGCCCGGTCCTGCCGGCGCCTCCTGACCTGTTCGCGGACCTGGTCTGGAGCGGGCTGGCCGAGGGGGGGAAGGGCCTCGGCGAGGCAGTGAGGATCCTGGCCTGGCGCACGTCCTGGTTGATGCAGACGGCGGTGAGTCTGGTCCCCTTCAAGCAGCTCGAGTTCTTCGCGCCGGTCATCTGGACGAGCACCAAAGCGCTGATCGCCGAGCTGCAGCTGCTGGGTGACAGGGAGGCGGCTGCCAGGCTGTGGCACGAGGTGTTCGTGAAGCTGGTACGCCCCGAATACCTGGAAGGGGCCGCCCGGCAGCTTCGGCACAGCTTCGACCAGCTGAGCGCGGCGGCGGCGCTGCCTGTCGGGGACGGCGTCGGCTCCCGCCTGGCCCACCTGCTGCTCAGCGCGGGTGTCGGGCTCGGCAACCTGGTCCAGGCGTTCCACGCGCTGCCCTCGAGGCTGGACGATCCCGACATCGCGCGCCGCAAGCGCGAGTACGCCGACGCCATGGGCCGCGCACGCCGCAACGGCGCCCAGGTTCTCGCCGCTCTCGACCTGCTGCGCCAGGACGTGACCTACGCGGCTCTCGGCGTCGGGCGCGCGCCCGCGAGCCGGCCTGCCCCTCCGGGCACCGCCACCGGCGGCACGGCCACCTCCGGCGCCGACACGCCTCGCGCCGCCGCGTCCCAGCCCCGCGCGACCGTCGGCGCGGTCATCGCGCCCGCCAGGCGCGCCACCCCCGGTGCCGCGGCGGCCCCGATCCCACCGACCATGCGCGGTCCCGGGTCCGGCGCCAACCTCGGCCCCGGCCGGTGGTCGGCCGTCGCCATGCCGGCTCCGCGGCCTCCCGCCGCGTCGGTCACGGCATCGGCCGCCTCGCTCGCGGGGCTGGTCGCCTCGCCCCCCACGGCGTCCGCCGCCCCGCCGGGCACCACGTCCGATGACGGCCGGCCGGCAGGCAGTGGCGTGTCCGCGCCGGCGGCCCCGGATGCGGCGCCGGCCGCCGGGCGCGTCGCCCAGCCGCAGGCGGCCGGCCGCCGGCCAGGCCCCCGCGCGCCCGGCGGCAGCGAGCCGGGCACGTACGACGCGCTGCTGGCGCGCCAGGAGGCCGTGGACGCTGGCGGCGGGGACGACGCCGGTGGTCCGGGGGGCGGTCACGGCCGGCCGAAGGCGGTCACGATCGTGGAGTCACGGCTGGTCGACCAGACCACCGGCGAGACGGTCGCGATCGTCAAGGACGGCTACCTGTACATGGCGCGGTCGGGCACCTTCGAAGGCCGGCAGGTCAGCGCGGGGATGATCATCGACCCCGACGACAACGTGTGGTCGCCGGAGGACAACTACCAGGCGCCCATCGGGAAGTTCGCCGACCTGGTCGCGGCGCCGGCGCCGACCGGCCCGCCGGTGGCGGGCTCCCAGCCCGGCCAGGCCGTCCCCGGCCAGGCCGCCCCGGCCGATGGGACCGGGGAGGTCGACGTTGCCGCCGGGCAGCCTTCGCTGCAGCGGCAGAGCAGCCTCGTCCCCTCGCCCGGGGCACCCGGGGCGCCGGCCGCGGCCCCGGCCGGGGCGTCCGTCCAGGCCAGCGCGGACCCGCCGGGCGGCGCCGACGCGGACCTGACCGCAGGCGTGTTCGACAGCGACAGCCCGAGCGGCGGCACGACCCTCAGCGCGAGCCTGACCCCGCAGGAGCCTGGCGGCGACCCCTCCGGCGGCGGCCAGTCGACCGCCTGACAGGCCGAGCCGTCCTGCCGAACAGCCACGACCCACCCGATCGTGGCGCAGCTCGCGCTCGCCGCGGCCCACAGGGCCGCGGAGCGGGACTTCCCCCGCGGCCTGAAGGCGCTCATGGCCGACCGGTTCGGTACCTCGCGGGCCGTCCGGGCCGGCTGAAGGCCGCCACGGAGGCGGCCGTGTTGCGATATCCTTCGGCAACCTCTGCGGGCCGGCTCTGGCGTCCCGCTCTGCAGTCCTGGGTGCCCTCCGTTTGAGCTTGTCCGGCCCGTCACCCTAAGATCGCAACCACGGCGCACGTTGGCCTCAAAGGGGCATACCCGCCTCGGCGGGCGATCTGCGAGGGCCGGGTGTCGGAGCAGCTCGTGCCGGAAAGGACCGGGTCCCGTGGACAACAACCTCGTCTTCGTCCTCCTCGTCCTCCTCCTCGCCGTCATCATCACGATCGCGATCCTGCCCTCGGTCCGGCGCCGCCAGCGCGAGCGGGACGAGGCCGGCTACACCTCGCAGTTCGGCGGGTTCGCCGAGGAGGAGGGTGAGGAGTCGCGCAAGGCGCAGGTCGCCCTGGAAGAGCTGAAACGGCTCGAGCGGCTGGACCTGCACGGCCCCGGCGAGGAGGCGCGCCCCACCCGCGACTTCACGGTCGCCACGGCCGGCGACGACGACTTCCTGCGCCCGGGTACGCTCGGTCCCACGGTGATCCGCGGGCACGTCGCGGACGAGCCGCCCCTGCCGCGCCGCCCGGAGGAGCCGATCGCCGCGCACGCGTTCGAGCTGCGCGAGGAGCGTGCGCCCGAGGCCGTCAACGGCCGGCTGAGCGGCGCGGGGGCGAACGGCGTGGCGGCCCGGCAGGCCGAGGGCCGGCCCAACTTCGACTGGAAGGCCGCGGCGCAGTACGAGCGGTCGCGCAGCCGCGGCGCGTCCGTCTTCGACGATCCCGCCGCCGCCCGCGGGACCGCCGGCGAGCCCGCCGAGAGCCAGGAGTCCCCGGTCCACGCGGCGCAGGCCGGGGCGCCGCCGAGCACGCCGACGGCGCAGCAGCCGCCGCCGCGGTTCCCGCCGCCCCCCGGCCAGCCGCGGACGCCGCCGCCGCGGGTGCCGCCACCCTCCGGCCAGCCGCGGCCGGGCCAGCCCCGGGCGGCTCCGCCGCCGCCGCCGCGGGTCCTCCCGCAACGGCAGCCGCCGCCAGGCCAGCCGCGGGTGCCGCCCCCGCCGCCTCGCCCTGCCCCGCAGGGCACGCGACCGGGCCAGTCGCCGGTCCCACCCCCGCCAGCAGGTGTCAACGAGCCCGCCCAGGCCCACCGGGTGGCCGCTCCGCCTGCGCCTCCCGGCCCCGCCCCCGCTCAGACGGCGCAGACTGCGCCAGCGGCGCCGCAGCCCGCGGCGCCGGCCGCGCCGGGCCGCGTGGACGTCCCTTCGGAGTCGGCCCCTCCGCCCCTCTCCCCGCCCTTGTTCACCGCGACCGAGGCCGACGAGTTCCGTGACCGCTGGATCTCCATCAAGGGGGCGTTCCCCGACGACCCGCATGCGGCCGTCCGGCAGGCGCGTGAGCTGCTGGACGAGTTCAACGGGCTGATCAGCGAACGGCTGGCCGTGGACAAGGGCGAGGACGGTGATCCTTCGACCGAGGACCTGCGCATCGCGTTGCGGCGCTACCGCGCGTTCTTCGACCGGTTGCTCATGGCCTGATCGGGCCGGAGCAGGCAGTTCGAGAACCGAGAGCCCTGATGCCGAGGAGGCACGATGGTGGCACGACCAGACGACGAACTGAGCGGGCCGGATGATGGGCCCAACCGCGAGGCGATCCCTCACACCGCGGTCGACTGGGCGAAGGTGAGCCAGCGGTTCGAGCGTGAGCGGGAGCCGCGCGGTCCAGGCGCGGGCATGCCGGGCGAGCCGGCCCGGCACCCGTCCGAGTTCGCCCCGCCGCCGCCCCCGAGGCGTCCCGAGCCCGAGCCCGCGCCCGAGAACATCGCCGCCAACGGCGGCGACGCGCGCGAGCTGCCGGTCAACCCGGGCCCGACCCGCCCGCGCCCGGGGTCGCAGGCGCAGTTCGCTCCCCGTCCGGGCGGCACCCCGCCGCCGCCGGCCCCGGCGGAGCCGTACGGGCCGCGCCCGTCGGGCGTCATGCCCTCCGCGCCGCCTGCGCCGCAGGCCCCACCGCAGGCCCCGCCGCAGGCCCCGCCGCCGCCGCGCCCGTCCCCGGAGCAGTACGCCGCCCGCCCGGCGGGCGCCCCTGCCAAGCCGCCGGCACCGCTGCCGGGACCTGGTCCGTCCGCCGAGCCGTTCGCCGGCGGCCGGCCGCCGCGCCCGCCGGCCCAGCCGCCTGCTCCGCAGCCGCCTGCTCCGCAGCCGCCTGCTCCGCAGCCGCCCGCGGTCCAGCCCACGACGGCCAAGGCTCCGGCGGAGAAGGCGGCGCCGGTGCTCGGCCGCCCGGAGACCGAGAGCTTCCGCCGCCGCTGGCCGGAGATCAAGGCCACCTTCGTCGACGACCCCAAGCAGTCGGTGCGCCAGGCCGACGCGCTGGTCAGCGAGGTCACGCAGCTGCTCATGCGGCGCCTGAACGACGAGCGCTCGCGGGTGGAGGCCGGCTGGAACACCCGTGGCGAGACCTCGACGGAGGACCTGCGCCAGGCACTCCACCGCTACCAGGTCCTCTTCGACCGGCTCACGTCCTCCTGACGGGCCGCCGTCGCGCGGTCCCCGGGGCGCCGGGCCCGCTCAGCGCGGCCGGGGCCCGAGGAACACGAGCAGCACGGCCGGGTCCGGTCCGAGGTTCTTGAACGCGTGCCCCGTCCCGGCCGGGGCGAGCACGGCGTCGTACTGCGCCAGCTCCTGCTGGTGGTCGCCGACGCGGGCGAGCACCCTGCCGGCCATCACCACCGCCACCTTGTCGGACTCCTCGTGCGCGTGCAGGCGCTGCTCCTGCCCGGGGTCCAGGCAGTACAGGTCGGTGATCGTCCGGTCGGTGGCGAAGACGCGGTGCTTGGCCATCCGCCCGGGCTCGAACGCGACCAGCTCGGTGAGGCTGCGGCGGTCCACGCTGCTCCTTGGGGTCTCGGCGCCCGTGCGGCGACCGAGGCCGCGAGAATAGACTCCCTCGCCGGAACGTTCACGCCGCCGGCCCGCGCCCCGACCGGTCCCTCCGGGCAGGCGGTGGCGGTCCGGCCTTGTCCAGAGAGGACCACTCCCATGCTCGAGGTCGCGCTCGCCACCCAGGATGCCCACGCGGTCCAGGCGGATCTGCTGGCCGTCGGGGCGTTCGCGGATCTCGAGCCGGGTCCGGGCGGGGCGGCCGCGGTGGCGGCGCTCGGGGTCGAGCTGCGGCCCCTGCTCCAGGCGCGCGGGTTCCGGGGGAAGGTGGCCGAGACGCTCGTCGTGCCGACGCTCGGGCGGCTGCCGGCGGCGGCGCTGCTGGTGGTCGGGCTCGGCGAGCGGGACAAGCTCGACGCGGAGGTGCTCCGCCGCGCCGGTGCCGCGGTCGTCAGGCAGGCCGGCGGCGCGTCGGCCGCGGTCACCTCGCTGCCGCAGGCCTCGCCCGACCTAGTGGGCGCGACCCGCGCGCTCGTCGAGGGCGCCGTGCTCGGCGCCTACCGGTTCGACCGGTACAAGGCCGATGACGACGACGCCCGCCCGTCCCGGCTGCGCTCGCTGCAGGTGGCGGCCGGCGAGGCGGCCGACCGGCAGGCCGTCGAGCGCGCCGTGGCCGTCGGCACGGCCCGGGCGCGCGCCACCAACCTCGCCCGCGACCTGGCCAACGAGCCTGCCAACCACATGCGGCCGGCCGACCTCGCGCGCGCGGCGGAGCGCGCGGTCGAGGGCAGGGGCGTGCGGGTCCGGGTGCTCGACGAGCAGGAGCTGCGCGAGGGCGGGTTCGGCGGCATCCTCGGCGTCGGCCAGGGGTCGAGCTCCCCGCCGCGGCTGGTGGAGCTGGTCTACGAGCCCGACGGCGCCCGTGAGCGGGTGGTGCTGGTCGGCAAGGGCATCACCTTCGACTCGGGCGGGCTGTCGATCAAGTCGGTGGAGGGCATGATGCCGATGAAGACCGACATGGCCGGCGCGGCGGCGGTGCTCGCCGCGATGGGGGTGCTCGCCGAGCTGGGCATCCGGATCGCGGTCACCGGCTACCTGGCCGCCGCGGAGAACATGCCCTCGGGCGACGCGTTCCGCCCCGGCGACGTGCTGCGCATGAAGAGCGGCAAGACCGTCGAGGTGCTCAACACCGACGCCGAGGGGCGCCTGGTGATGGCCGACGCGCTCGCGCTGGCCGCCGAGGCCGAGCCGGCCGCGGTCGTCGACGTGGCCACCCTCACCGGGTCGTGCGTGGTCGCGCTCGGCATGAAGTACGCGGGCCTGATGGGCAACGACCGGCAGCTCACCGACGAGCTGCTGGGTGCGGCGCGCGAGGCGGGGGAGCCGGCCTGGGAGCTGCCGCTGCCCGCGGAGTACGAGAAGGAGCTGGTGAGCGAGGTCGCCGACCTCAAGAACGTCGGCTCGCGCTGGGGCGGGGCACTGGTCGCCGGGTTGTTCCTGCGGGAGTTCGTCGGCGGGCGGCCGTGGGCGCACCTGGACATCGCCGGCCCCTCGCGCAGCGAGAGCGACGACGGCTACACCCCCAAGGGGGCGACCGGCGCGGCGGTCCGCACGCTGCTCACCTGGATCGAGGGACGCTCCGCCCGCGGCGGCTCGTAGTCCGCGCCGGCGCCGCGGTCCTCCGGCGGCCGGCCGCGGCAGGTCCGGGCGGGGGAGCAGGGCGGGCGCGAGGCTCGGGTGGCTCAGGCCTGGCGGTATCATCCGCAACGTCAGGCATCTCACAGGTCGGAGGTCGCGCGGCGCGCGGCGCCGGCGGAGGCATCGGGCATGCACATCGACTTCGTCTCGTCCGAGCGGGCCAGCCTTGGCGTCGAGGTCGAGCTGGAGCTGGTCGACCGTGCCAGCAGGGAGCTCCGCAGCGGCGCGACCGAGATCCTCGCCTCGCTCGGCGAGAGCCACCCCGGCGGCGACCACCCCAAGGCCAAGCACGAGCTGCTGGAGTCCACGGTCGAGATCATCACCGGGATCTGCCAGACGGCCGCCGAGGCCAAGGAGGACCTCGCCGGCACGCTCGCCGAGGTCCAGGCGGAGGCGGCCCGCCACGGGCTGGAGCTGATGTGCTCGGGCACGCACCCGTTCTCGGACTGGGCCAAGCAGGACATCAGCCCCAACGAGCGGTACGCCCAGCTCATCGAGGACATGCAGTGGCTCGCGCGGCGGCTGCAGATCTTCGGCATCCACGTGCACGTGGGCGTCCGCTCGGCGGAGAAGGCCATCGCGATGGTCAACGCCCTGTCCATGTACATCCCGCACTTCCTGGCGCTGTCCGCGTCCAGCCCGTACTGGATGGGGGTGGACACCGGGCTCGCCTCGGCGCGCTCCAAGGTCTTCGAGTCGCTGCCGACGGCCGGGCTGCCCTACCAGCTCGCCGGCTGGGGGGAGTTCGAGGGCTTCATGAACACCCTCATCTCCGCCAAGACCATCCAGACGATCCGCGAGGTCTGGTGGGACATCCGCCCGCACCCGAACTTCGGCACGGTGGAGCTGCGGATCTGCGACGGGCTGCCGACGCTGTCGGAGGTCGCCACGGCCGCGGCGATGAGCCAGTGCCTGGTGCACCAGCTGGACACCCTGATGGACCGCGGGTATACCCTCCCGGTACCCAGAGGCTGGGTGGTCCGCGAGAACAAGTGGCGTGCCGCCAGGCACGGGCTCGACGCCGAGATCATCCTCGACGAACGCGGCCAGCTGCAGCCCGTCCGCACCGCCATACGGGAGCTGGTGGAGGAGTTGACCCCGGTCGCCGAGCGGCTCGGCTGCGTGGAGGAGCTCCGCGGGGCGCTGCCCATCATCGAGCGCGGGCCGAGCTACGTCCGCCAGCGGCAGGTCGTCGCCGCCGGCGGCACCCTGGTCGACGTGGTGGACAGCCTGGTCCAGGAGCTGCGCACCGACCGTCCGGCGCCGGTCGCCACGTGAGGCTGGACCTGGAGGGGTTCCTGGCCGCGCACGGCGACGAGCTGGTGGAGGTGCGGCGGCACCTCCACGCGCGTCCGGAGCTGGGCGACGCCGAGCACGAGACCACCGCGCTGGTGTCCCGCCGGCTCGCCGCCGCGGGGCTGGAGCCGACCGTGCTGTCGTCGGGGACCGGGGTGGTGTGCGACGTGGCCGGCGCCCGCGACGGCCCGGTGGTCGCGCTGCGGGCCGACATCGACGCGCTGCCGCTGCACGACCTCAAGGACGTCCCCTACCGCTCGGTCCGGCCCGGGATCTGCCACGCCTGCGGCCACGACGTGCACACGGCGATCCTGCTCGGGGCCGCGCTCGCGCTCGCGGAGCGGCGGGCGGACCTGCGCGGCACCGTCCGCTGCGTCTTCCAGCCCGCCGAGGAGCTGACCAGCGGCGCCCTCGACGTGCTCGCCGACGGCGTGCTCGACGGCGTCTCGGCCGTGTTCGCGCTGCACTGCGACCCGCGGCTGGAGACCGGCAGGCTCGCCGTGAGGGTCGGGCCGATCACCGGTGCCGCCAGCGCGGTCGAGGTCGTCCTGCACGGGCCCGGCGGCCACACGGCCAGGCCGCACCTCACCGCCGACCTGGTGTACGTGGTCGCGCGGGTCGTCACCGACCTGCCCGCGGGCCTGTCGCGCCTGGCCGACCCGCGCGCCGGGATCAGCCTGGTGTTCGGGATGGTCTCGGCCGGGACCGCGGGGAACGTCATCCCGGGGACCGCGGTCGCCCGCGGGACGCTGCGCACGCTCGACCGCGAGGCGTGGGACGAGGCGCCCAAGCTGATCGAGCGGCTGCTGGAGGCGTCCGTGAGCCCCTTCGGCGTGAGCTGGGAGCTGAACTACCGGCGGGGGACGCCGCCGGTGGTCAACGAGGCCGGCGCGACCGCGGTCCTGACGCAGGCGGCCGTGACCGCGCTCGGGACCGGTCAGGTCGTCGAGGCGTCCCAGAGCCTCGGCGGCGAGGACTTCGCCTGGTACCTGGAGCAGATCCCCGGCTGCATGGCGCGGCTCGGGGTCGGTCGCTCCGGCCTGGACGCGGACCTGCACTCGGGCGCGTTCGACGCCGACGAGGGCTCGATCGCGGTCGGGGTGCGCGCGCTGGCGCAGACCGCGGTGGACGCGCTGCGGCGCTACCGCGCGACCGGCTGAGCCGGCGCGAACTCGTCGGTCGGTTCGAGCAGTTCATCGTTCTCGGGACGTTCCAGGGTGGATCGGTTGGGCTATCGTGCGAGACCCCGCCGCCGGTCCATGCAACGCCCGAGAGGAGCACCTGTCGATGACCCAGGACTACGACGCCACGTCGAGCCCCGGCCCAGGGGGGTACCGCGAGCGCGGCTCGACGCCGACGCGCGGGTCGGCCGGCGGCGACCCGCTCCACGGCGGCCAGGGCCGCACCAAGATCGCCGACGCCGTCGTCGCCAAGATCGCCGCGCTCGCCGCCCGCGAGATCCCCGGGGTGCACTCGCTGGGCCAGGGGCTGGCGCGCACGCTCGGCGCCCCGCTGCGCGCGCGGCCGGCCGGCGGCGAGCAGCCCGCCGAGGCCCGCGGGGTCTCGGTCGAGGTCGGCGAGTCCCAGTGCGCGGTCGACATCGACCTGGTGACCTTCTACGGGCAGAGCATCGTCGAGGTGGCGGGCGCCGTCCGCCGCAACGTCGTCGCCCGCATCGAGAGCATGACCGGGCTGGAGGTCACCGAGGTCAACATCACCATCGACGACCTCCACGTCGAGGCGGAGGGCGAGGAGGAGCAGGCCGCCCTGGAGCCCCCGCCGGCTCCATGAGCGCCGACCGGATGCTGCCCGTGGGCGCCGAGTCCGCGCTGGCCGCGGCGGCCCGTCGGGGGCGGCCGGGCGGGCGGCGGCGGGCCGGCGGCGCGGCGGGCTTCGACCGCGGCTCGGTGGCCCGGGCGGTCGCCGCCGGCGTCACCAGCGTGCCCGGGGTCCGGCGGCTGGACCCGGGGCCGGGGGTGGAGGTGGCCACGCACTACGCCGGCGGCAAGGTGGTCGGCGTCGAGGTCGGCGAGCAGCGGCTGCGCGTGCACGTGGTCCTGGACCGGCTGCCGGTCGGTCCGGTCGTCCACCACGTCCACGCCGTGGCGCGGACCGTGCTGCGGGCCGCCGCCCGGGCGCTGCCCGTGGAGGTCGTGGTCGAGGACGTGGACGGCGCCGCGCTGCGGGCGGCGCCCGGCGGCGGCCGGGTGACCGGGTGAGGGCGCTCAACCGGCTGCTCAGCCTGGCGCTCGGGGTCGGCCTGGTGGCCGCGGGCGGGATCGGGCTGGTCGAGGTGGCGGCGTTCGCGCTGCGCGCGGAGCCGATCCTGGTCCCGGTGGAGCGCTGGCTCGGGGTGCTGCGGGTGACCACGTTCCGCCAGCGCGGGGTGCTGCTGGTCTGCGGCCTGACCGCGCTCGCCGGGCTGGCGCTGCTGCTGTTCCAGGCGTGGCCCCGGCGTGCCGCCCGCGCCCGGCTGCCCGGGGACGGCCACGGCGCCTGGTGGCTCGAGCGCGCCCCGGCCGAGGAGGCGATCCGGCGCGCGGTCCTGCACGGCACCCGCGCGAGCTGGGCGCACGCCCGGCTGCGGCCGAGAGCGCGCCGCTGGCGGGTCGCGATCGAGGTGGGCACGCCCCCGAGCGTCCTGGTCGAGGACCTGCGGCCGCAGGTGGAGCACGGCGCCCGCGCGGCGCTCGTGCGGCTCGGGGCGCCGCAGACCAGCGCGCTGCGCGTGTTCATGCGGCGCGCCGGGGACGGTGAGGGATGAGGACCGACCGGCGCAACCGCGTCCTGTGGGCCGCGCTCGCGCTCCTGCTGCTCGCCGCCGGGCTCGCGGGCCTGCTCGCCTCCGGCGGCGTGCTCGGCGCCGGGGTCGCGGCGACCCCGCTGCTGCCCGAGGCGCTGGCGCGGCCGGTGGAGCGCGCCAGCCGCGCGCTCACGCTGGGCGGCGCGCTGGCGCTCGCGCTGCTGGCGGTCGTCGCGGGCTGGCGCCTGGTCCGGGCCCAGCTGCGCCGCGAGCCGCGGCGCAGCCGTCTGACCGACCTGGAGCTGCTGCCCACCGCGCCCGAGTCCGGCCCCGGCGGCCGCACCCTGGTGCGTGGCCAGGCGATGCTGCGGGCGCTGGAGGAGGACCTCGAGCGGGTGCGGGGGGTGCGCCGGGCGGGCGTCAAGCTGCTCGGCAGGGCCGAGCGGCCCGTGCTGCAGGTGTGGCTGGAGGTCGACGACGGGGCGGGCGTGCCGGCCGTGCACGCGGGCACCGACGCCGCGTTCGACCGGCTCGCCGCCACGACCGGCTGGCGGCCCCGCGACCATGAGGTCACGGTCAGGATCCGGGTGCCCGTCGGGATACCGCGGACGATCGTTGGCTGAAATGCGCGGATATGACGCAATCGTATGCGAATCGTTGCCGAAAGGATGGGCTCCAATTTGCCTTCGGCCCCGTAGGGTGATAGCAGCGCCGGTCCGCCTGCAGGCACCGCACCATCCCGGTCCGCAGATCCAGGGAGGCCCCATGCTTCTGCCGACCCTTGCCGCGATGGTCGTCCTCCTGGCCGCCGTGTGCGCCTCGCTCGGCGCCGCGTGGCGGGCCCTGGCCGAGGAGCGGCCCGCGCCGCGCGCGGAGCGGTCCGGCGCGGGCGACAGCCACCCCGCCGGGGGCCTCGGCCCGCCCTACTGGGCCGCGCGCGCCTGGGCGGCGCCCGCCTGGCTGGCCGACGAGGAGCGCTGAGCGCACAGATCCGCCCGGCGGCGGATTCGGACCCTTCTTCCGAGGTAGTGTCGGTTCATGGAAACCGACCTCGAACTCGCGCTGACCCTCGCCGATCATGCGGACCGCATCAGCCTGCCCCGGTTCGGCGCCTCGGACCTGATCGTCCAGACCAAGCCGGACATGAGCCCGGTCACCGACACCGACCGGGCGGTCGAGGAGGCGCTGCGCGCGCTCCTTGCGTCCGAGCGGCCCACCGACACCGTCGTCGGCGAGGAGTTCGGGGACGACGGCGGCACCGGGACACGCTGGATCCTCGACCCCATCGACGGCACCAAGAACTTCATCCGGGGCGTGCCGGTGTGGGGGACGCTCATCGCCGTCGAGCGTGACGGGGAGCTGGTGGTCGGGGTCGTGACCGCCCCCGCCATGGGTCGCCGCTGGTGGGCCGCGCGCGGTGCGGGCGCCTACGCCGACGGCCGCCCGATCCGCGTGTCGCGCGTGCGGGCGCTGGCGGACGCGCACCTGTCGCACGCGAGCTTCGTCAGCTGGGAGCGCCACGGCCGCGGGGAACGCTTCCTCGGGCTCGCCAGGCGCGTCTGGCGCACCCGTGGCTTCGGCGACTTCTGGCAGCACATGCTGGTCGCCGAGGGCGGGGTCGACGTGGCGGTCGAGCCCGAGGTGGAGCTGTGGGACCTCGCGCCGATCCAGGTCATCGTCGAGGAGGCCGGCGGCCGCTTCAGCGACCTCAGCGGCACGCCGCGCCCCGACGGCGGCAACGCGGTCACCACCAACGGCCTGCTCCACGAGGAGGTGCTCGCCGCCCTGGCATGAGCCCACCCGAACGTCCGCGGCCGGCCCTCGTGGGTGCGTAGGGAGCGCCGCGGCGACCGTCACCCACACCCCGGCGCCAGCCGGGCCGAGTCATGCGGAGGTGGACGGCACCCGTGCGCAGCTCGTTCGGGACCGTTGCGATCCTGCTGTTCGAGACCGCCCTCGGCGGGCTCGCGCTGCTGTGGATCGCGCCCCTGTGGGGCAACGTCCGCGCCGGGTTCTTCAAGCTCGCCGGCATCGTGCTCGCCACCTGCGCGGTGCTCGCCTGGGCGAGCGCCCGCGGCGCGCTCGACGGCGACGGCCGCGCGGGCGTCTGGGCGGTCCGCTGCCTGGCGCTGTTCGCGCTCGCGACGCTCGCCTGGCAGGTGGTCGAGTGGACCCGGTGGCGCGCCGCCGGGCGGGTCGCCGGGATCGCCGCGTGCGTGCCCGGCCTGGCCGCGGCCGCCCTGCTCGCCCAGGCCAGCGGGCGGCCGCTCGCGGGCGGCGCGGCCCTGCTCGCCGGCGCGCTGTTCCTCGGCACCACCGTCGACGGTCTGCTGCTGGGCCACTGGTACCTGGTGGACCGGCGGCTGGGCAACCGGCCGATCGCGGTGGTCGCCGCCTGGCTGCTCGCCGGGGTCGCCGCCGCGCTGGTCTCCGCCGCGCTCGGCGGCGAGCGCGGCGGCGCGCCCGCCCGCGACCTGTCGCCCCTGCTCGCGGTGCCCAACCTGACCATCTGGCTCGCGGTCGGCTTCGCCAGCGTGGTCGGCCTGCTCGCCTGGTTCATCCGCGTGCTGGTCCGCGGCGGCTCGATCCAGGCCGCGACCGGGATGTTCTACCTCGCGGTGATCCTGGCGATCGCCGCCGAGTTCTCGGCAAAGGTGTATTTCCTCCCGGGGTAGGGAACCGCGGCGGGTTTCGGGGTCACCCTGACCGGTTGATCGGGGGGCTGCGCCTGCCGAACCCCCCGTGCGCCCCGCGGGGGCGGGCCGTGCGGGGGCGGGCCGTGCGGGGGGGAGAGCGCGGCGCGCCGACGGGCCTGGCCGGGCGCTTTACCCTCTACCCGTCGGCGGGGGCCGGCTGGGCGGACCGGCGGTCGGGCCAGGCGGGGACGACCGCGAGGAGGACCACGCCGGCGGTGAGCGCGAACGCGGCGGGATAGCCGGTCTGGGCGGCGACCAGGCCGAAGCCGGCGGCTCCGAGGCCCAGACCGGCGTCGTAGGCGAGGTTCCAGAGCGCGCTCACGGCGCCGTAGCCGGACGGCGACACCCGCTCGAACATCAGTGCCAGGCTCGCGTTCTGCGCGAAGCCCCAGCCGATCCCGAAGATCACCATCGCGACGATGACCGCCGCCGGGCTGGACGTCAGGACCAGGGCGGCCATGCCGGCGGCCGAGGTCAGCACCCCGGGGATGATCAGGCCGGCCGAGCCGTGGCGGTCGCCGTGCCGCCCCGCCCACCAGCGGGCGGCGGTGGCGGTGGCGCCCTGGACGAACAGGGCCATCGCCGCCAGGTTGCCCGACCCCCCGGTGACGGCCAGCGGCAGGAACGTGACGACGACCCCAGCCGCCATCGCGGTGGTGGCGAACACGATCGACGGCCGCAGCAGGGTGGACATGCGCAGCCCGGCGAGGATGCCGACCGGCTGCTCGGACTGCGCCGTCCGGCCCGGCAGGCCGGGGATCACCACCAGCGTGGCCAGCGCGGCCACGGCGCCGGCGACGAACACCGGCGGATAGCCCACGTTCTTGGCGAGCCACACGCCGAGCGGCAGCGCCACGATCGACGGCACGCCGACGACGACGCCGAACAGCCCGAGACCCTCACCGCGGCGCTCGTTCGGGACCAGCGAGGCCACCATCGCCCCGCTGACGACGACGATGATCGCGAAGCCCACCCCACGCACGGCCGAGATCGCGAGGATCCCGCCCGTGGTCCGGGTGGCGGGCAGCGCCAGCGCCGGGCCGCCCAGCAGCACCAGGCCCAGGCCGAGCGACAGCCGCGGCCCGAGCCTGGTCATCAGGCGGGGCGTCGCCAGTTCGGCGGCGACCGTCGACAGCAGCAGGACGCCCGTGGCCAGTCCCGCCCCGATCCCGCCCGCGCCGACCGACTCCGCGTACAGCGCGACCACCGAGAGCAGCAGGTAGAGGCTGGTCAGCGCACCGAAGCTGACGATGAACACCAACGCCAGCTCACGGTTCATGATCCGGGGCCGCAGGCCGCGGATCCGGTTGCGGGCAGCCAGCCGCTCCGCTGGTCCGGGGTCGTTCGCGAGCGTCATCGTCGTGCCCCTGCTCTGCGGGCGGGCAGTCGTCCGGTGCCGGCGGCTGGTCGGGTCGGAGCCCGCGGTCGGCACCTTCGTCCCGTCGGGGTCGCGGTCGGGGACGGCTGGTGGGATGTGGCCGGTTTCTCGTCGAGTATGCCCCGTTCGGGGGGGTGAAGGCTCGTTCAGGTCGCAACCAGTTGGGATCTTGTCCCGATCGCCGACGCGGGTCGCGGGAATCCGCAGGTCAGGGTGTCTCTTCGAGCACGACCCACGAAAGTCCGAGCCCGTCGCCCACAGTGAGGATCACCGACTGCAGGCGGTCGTCCTCGGCGATGCTGCGCGCGTACGCGCGCAGCCCCTCGGTCTGCGGGTCCGTCACGGTGGGGTCCGCGACCCGGCCCGACCACAGCAGGTTGTCGGCGAGGATCACGCCGCCGGGGACCGTCAGCCGCAGCGCGTGCTCCAGGTACTCGGGGTACTCCTCTTTGGCGGCGTCGATGAAGACCAGGTCGTAGCTCGCGTCCGACAGGCGGGGGAGCACGTCCAGCGCGCGCCCCAGGATCGACCGCAGCCGGCTCGGGATCCCCGCCTCCTGATAGGACTCCTTGGCCAGGCGCTGGTGCTCGGCGTCGGCGTCGATCGTGGTCAGGACCCCCTTGGGCGCGAGCCCGCGGGCGATCCAGATCCCCGAGTAGCCCGCGCCCGACCCGATCTCGACGGCGTTGAGCGCGCCGGTCATGCGCGCGACGAGCATGAGCACGGCGCCGGTGTCGGCGGAGACCGGCGGCATCCCGCCGGCCGCGGCACGGCCGCGAGCGTTCCGCAGCGCCTCGTCCTCGACCGCGGTGAGCTGCTGCAGGTATGTTGCGATGGCGTCGGCCTGCGCGACCAAGACGGTTCCTTTCCTCCAGCCGTGGCCGAGCGTTCGTCCCCTTCGACCTCTTCGGCGTAGTCGCGATGTCACCCGTAGCCTAAGCCTTACGGACGTGTTATCGCGGGCGTGGCACTCTGGTACGGCCGAGAGGCCTACCCTGAGCGAGCCAGCCGAACCGTCGTTGCCAGATCCGCCCGAATCGGGTCTCGGGTCAAGGAGCAGCCCGTGGACCATCCGACCGAACGCCTGCACGCCTCCCCGGGCGGGGAGGAGGAGCCGGGTCGGGGGACGCCCCCGGCCGCCCCGGCGCCGGGAGCGCAGCCGCCGGGCTGGAACGGATGGGGCGAGCAGCCCGGCCCGGGGCCGCAGGCGCCCGGACCCGACGGACCCCGCGCGGATCCACGCCAGGACCCCTGGGCCGCGCCGCCGGCCGTGGGCCCGTGGTCGCCGCCGATGGCCGGCCCGCCGCTCGGGGTCCGCCAGCACGAGACCTGGGGCGCCGCCCAGCCCCCGCCGCCGGCCGGCCCGAGCGGGCCGTGGAACCCCGACCCCGGCGGCCAGGCGCGGGCGTGGGTGCCCCCCGACCAGCCACAGACCACCACGCAGCTGCCCTCCTGGCTGGGGGGGCAGCCCTGGCCGGCGCAGGGGCGGCCGCCCGCCCGACCCCGGCCGGCCGGCCTGCTCGTCGCAGCGGTCATGGTCGGCGTGCTGGTGGTCGGGCTGCTCGGCGGCCTGCTCGGCGCCCGCATCGCCCGCCCCGACGAGCCGGCCTCCGGCGTGCGGCCGGTGGTCAACCAGGTGGTCGCCTCCAACCGGTCCTCGACGGACCGGGTGGAGGCGGTGGCGCAGAACCTGCTGCCCGTCACCGTGCAGATCCAGGTCGACGCGGGCCTGGAGAACGGCACCGGGTCGGGGGTGATCATGAGCGCCGACGGCTTCATCCTGACCAACAACCACGTGGTCCAGGACGCCGACCGGATCACCGTCGTGCTGCCCAGCTCCGAGGCGCTGCGTGCCAGGCTGGTCGGCGCCGACCCGTCCAGCGACCTCGCCGTGGTCAAGATCGACCGCCGCGGCCTGCCCGTCGCGAACTTCGGGCGCTCCGCCGACCTCAAGGTGGGTGAGCTGACCGTCGCGGTCGGAAGCCCGTTCGGGCTGCAGGGGTCGGTCACCGCGGGCGTCGTCTCGGCGCTGCACCGGGTCGTCCAGATCGGCCGCGACGACCAGCTCGTCAACGCCATCCAGACCGACGCGTCGATCAACCCGGGCAACTCCGGCGGGGCGCTCGCCAACGGCGCGGGCCAGGTGATCGGCATCAACAGCGCGATCGCGACCAGCGGCCAGACGGACGCCAACGCCGGCGTCGGCTTCGCCATCCCCATCGACGAGGCGCTCGACGTCGCGCGTAACCTCATCGCCGGCAAGCAGATCCGCACCGCCCGGCTCGGCGTGCGCGGCGGCGCGGACCTCACCCCGGAGATCGCCGAGCGCTACCACCTCAAGGGCCGCACCGGGGCGCTCATCCGCGAGGTCGAGGGCGGCAGCCCGGCCGCGCGTGCGGGGATGCGCCCGGGCGATCTGGTCGTCAAAATCAACGGGGCCGATGTCCACGGCTGGGACCAGCTGGTCGTGAACGTGCGCAAGGTCGAGGTCGGCAAGACCGTCCCGATCGTGGTCGTCCGCGACGGCCGCGAGCTGACCCTGCAGGTCACGCCGACGGACGGCACGCCCTGACGCAGGAGGGAAGGAAGCGGCCGGATGCTCAACATCGGCTTCGGTGAGCTGCTCGTCATCATCCTGGTCTGCCTGGTGGTCTTCGGGCCGGAGCGGCTCCCTGAGGTCGCGCGGCAGCTCGGCCGGTTCGTCGGCCAGCTCCGCGTGACCACCCAGCGGATGCTCGACGACCTGCGCAACGAGGCCGAGCTGCGGGACCTCAACCTGCCTGACCTGCGGGTCGGGTCGCTGCGGCACCAGGCCCGCGCGTACGTGCAGGACCTGATGGACATCGAGGGGCAGATGGCAGAGCTGGAACGCGAGCAGCTCGCCTCCAGGCCGCCCCCGGTGGACCCCGACGCGACCTGACCCGCGGGCACTGGTCGACGCCGGGCGCTTGCGGGATACTGGCTGGACGATGAGGGCGCGTCGCCGGAACGACCACTGGGAGCTGCGTGCTTCCGACGCCGACCGTGATCATGTGGCCGAGCTGCTCGGCGAGCATTGCGCCGCCGGCCGCCTGACGCTGGACGAGCTGCATGCCCGCCTGGACGAGGCCTACCGCGCCCGCACCTACCGGGAGCTTGCCGCGGTCACGCGCGAGCTGCCCCGCCTGGAGGAGCGGCGCGTGCCCAAGGGCCTGCCGGTCCGCCGCCACGTGCTCGCCAACGCCGCCGTCGTCCTCGGCTGGTTGGCGCTGACCACCCCGACGCCCGGCCACATCGGGTTCCCGCTGCCGCTGCTGACGATCCTGGCGTCGGTGCTGCTGCTCGGCACGCGCGCCGCCGAGCGGCGCCGGCGTCCCCGCCCGGCGGCCGGCCGCTGGCAGGTCGTCCCCGCCGACCGCTGGCGCGCCGGCGTCACGCCGCCGGCACCGTGGCTGCCGGGCACGCACCTGGCAGCCCGCCAGCTGGCCGACTGGACCGCGCAGTGGGCCTGGGGCGGCCACCCGTACCCGGCGCGGCGACCGCGTGCTGCGGCCCCCCCGTACGAACGGCCCCGCTCCGCTGGCCTGCGCGTCTGAGCGCCGCTCAGGTGAGGATCGACAGCCGCTTGCCGATCAGCGACCGCGACCGCGGCGGGAGCTGCTCGGCGACGTGCACCAGCTCCCGGCTGGCGGGCGCGTAGGGGTCGCCGATCACCAGCGGCACGCCGCTGTCGGAGCCCTCGCGCAGCCGCTCGTCGATCGGGATCTGGCCCAGCAGCGTGGTGCCGAGGTCCCCCGCGAGCTTGGCACCGCCGCCCTCGCCGAAGATGTGATGGCGCTGCGAGCAGGAGGGGCACAGGAAGTACGACATGTTCTCCACCACGCCCGCGAGGCGCAGGTTGGTCTGCTCGGCCATCTTCCCGGCCAGGATCGCGACCCGCTCGGCCGCCTCCTGGGGGGTGGTGACCAGCAGCATCTCCGCGCCGGGGAGCATCTGCGCCAGCGAGATCGAGACGTCCCCGGTGCCGGGGGGCAGGTCGGCGAGCACGTAGTCCAGATCCTCGGGCCAGTACACGTCGGTGAGGAACTGCTGGATCGCGCGGTGCAGCATCGGCCCGCGCCAGATCACCGGCTTGTCCGCGTCGATGAAGAAGCCGATCGAGATGACCTTCACCCCGTGCGCCTCGAGCGGCATGATCATCCCGTTGAACCCGACCGGCCGGCCGGTGGCGCCGAGCATCCGCGGGATCGAGAACCCCCAGATGTCGCAGTCGACGATCGCCACCCGGTGCCCCTTGGCGGCCAGCGCCGCGGCCAGGTTGACCGTCACCGACGACTTGCCGACCCCGCCCTTGCCCGAGGCGACCGTGAGCACCCTGGTGCTGGACTCGTCGCCCCAGAACGAGACCTTCTTCTGCTCGGCGGGCCGTCCCCCGCGCAGCTTGGTCACCATCGCCTGGCGCTGATCCTCGGTCATCGTCCCGAGGTTCACCTCGACGCCGGTCACGCCCGGCAGCGGCGCCAGCGCCGCGGTCACGTCCCTGGTGATGCGGTCCTTGAGCGGGCAGCCGGCGATGGTCAGCAGGACCTCCACCGTGACCACCCCGGATGGGTCGATGCGCACGTCCCGCACCATGTCCAGCTCGGTGATCGGCCGGTGGATCTCCGGGTCCATCACCTGGGCGAGCGCCGCGTCAACCTCGTCGCGAGTCGGCATCTTGCCAAGTCCACCTCTCTGGTGCGCTCACGTCCGGTGCGCTTACGGCGTCGGGCGGCCGGGCCGTCCGGCGCGAGGCATGCGAGCAGTCCCGATCGCAGTGTAGGGGCTGTCCAGCCGGGCCGCAGGGCTCCGCGCCGCCTGTGGCCGGGGCGGGTGGCCGCGGCGAGTTCAGTAGCATGGGCCGCCACGGACGCCTCCTCACACGGGCGGGTGCATGGCAGAGTTCGACGCGATCGTGGTCGGTGCCGGACCCAACGGGCTCGCGGCGGCGCTGCGCCTGGCGGAGGCCGGCTGGTCGGTCTGCCTGGTCGAGGCCACCGCGGAGGTCGGCGGGGGAGCCCGCACCGTGGAATGCACCCTCCCCGGCTTCCGCCACGACTTCGGGGCGGGGTTCTTCCCGCTGGCCGCCGCGGCGCCCGCGATCGCGGGGCGCCCGCTCGCCGGGCACGGGCTGCGGTTCCTGCACGCGCCGCTCCCGGCCGCCCACCCGTTCGCCGGCGACCAGGCGATCGCGCTCGGCCGCACCACCGGGGAGACCGCCGACTCCATCGACAAGGTCCACCTCGGCGACGGCGAGGCGTGGTCGGCGCTGGACCGCGACTGGGGGGACGTCCTCGACCCCTTCCTCGCCGCCCAGATGCGCCGCTGGCCCGTGCGCGAGCTGGCCTGGCTGCTGCGGCGGCTCGGGCCGCGGGGGACGGCCGACCTCGCCAGGGTGGTCCTCGCCGGCGCGGACACGCTCGCCCGCGGGTTCGCCTCCGACCAGGCGCGCGCCTTCCTGGTGGCGCCGGCGATGCACGCCGACCTGCCGCCGGAGGCGCCGGGCAGCGGCGTGTACGCCCTGCTGCTCGGCCTGCTCGGGCAGCGCAACGGGATGCCGGTGGCGGCCGGCGGGACCGGCGCGATCACCCGCGCGCTCGCCGCGGCCCTGCTGGAGGCCGGCGGGACGATCGCCACCGGCAGGCCGGTCGAGCGCTTCGTGGTCCGCTCCGGCCGCGCCGTCGGGGTCGAGGCGGGCGGCGACGCGATCGGCGCGCGACGGGCGGTGATCGCCACGATCGACCCGCGGCTGGTCGTCGACCGCACCGGGGCGGAGCACTTCCCGGCGAGCGCGCTCGCGCAGCTCCGGGCGTCCCGGCCGGGCCTTGGCACCTTCAAGGTCGACTGGGCGCTGGACGGGCAGGTGCCCTGGTCGGCCGAGCCGTGCCGCCGCGCCGCGGTCGTCCACGTCGCCGACACCGTCACCGACATGAGCCGCGCCGTGTGGGAGGCCGCCCACGGGCTGCTGCCCGCCCGACCGACGCTCGTGCTCGGCCAGCAGTCGCTCGCCGACCCCGCCCGCGCGCCGGCGGGCCGGCACACCCTGTGGGGCTACGCGCACGTGCCGGCCGAGCCCGCGGGCGACGCCGCCAGGCCGCGCGCCCGCGGCGGCTGGGCGCGCGCCGCGCAGCCGTTCCTCGACCGCGTCGAGGCCGCGATCGAGCGCTACGCGCCCGGGTTCCGCGAGCTGATCCTGGCCCGCAAGGTGTGGACGCCCGCCGACCTGGAGGCCGCCGACCCCAACCTCGTCGGCGGCGACATCTCCGGCGGGACCTTCGCGATCGACCAGCAGCTGCTGTTCCGGCCCGGCCCCGCGTGGTGGCGCTGGGGCACCCCGCTCAAGGGACTGTACCTGGGCGGTGCCGCGCTGCCGCCCGGCGGCGGGGTGCACGGCGCCGCCGGCGACCAGGCCGCCGCGCAGGCGCTCGCGGACGCACGCCGGCCCGCCAGGGTCGCCCTCGTGCTCGCGGGCGGCGCCACCCTGCTCGCCGCCGCCGCCGGCCGCCGGTCGAGGACCTGAGCCGCCGCGGCGGCCCGGCCGCCGCCGCCGAGCCTCTACCATCTCCACGGCGCCCGGCCCCCGGCGCCGGCCCGCCACGACCAGACCCGCCGACGCCAGCGCCCACGGAGGTGCCCTCGCCGTGATCACGCTCGGGCTCGCCCTGCCGCACTACGACTGCTCCTACCCGGAGCCCCCGGAGCCGGGGCTGGCCACGGCCGGCCGGGTCGCCGCCTACGCCGAGCGCGCCGAGGCGCTCGGGTTCCACCAGGTGTGGGTCTCCGACCACTTCTGGATCGACATCTCCTCCCGCTACGGCGGCCCGCCCGGCCGCCAGTACACCCCCGAGTGCTGGACGATGCTCGCCGCGCTCGCCGCCCGCACCGCGCGCGTCCGCCTCGGCACGCTGGTGCTGGCCAACGACCTGCGGCCGCCGACGCTCCTGGCCAAGATGGCCGCCACGCTGGACCAGCTCGCGGACGGCCGGCTGGACCTCGGGCTCGGCGCGGGCTGGAACGAGCCGGAGTTCACCGAGAACGGGTACGCGTTCCCCCGGCCCGGCGAGCGGCTGGCCCGCCTGGAGGAGGCGCTCGGGGTCCTGCGGGCGCTGCTGGGCGGCGAGGGCGGCTCCTACGAGGGGCGCTTCTACCGGGCCGAGGAGGCGCTGGTCGTGCCGGGCCCGGTGCAGCGGCCGCGGCCGCCGCTGTGGGTGGGCGGCAGGGGCGACAAGCTGCTCGGGGTGGTCGCCCGCGCCGCGGACGGCTGGAACCTGGTGTGGAGCGTGACGCCCGAGGCCTACCGGGAGCGGCTGGAGGTGCTGGCGCGTGCCTGCGCCGCGGCCGGCCGGGACCCGGGCGAGGTGCGCCGCTCGCTCGGGCTGTTCACGCTGCTGGGCCGCGACCCCGACGACCTGGCGGCGCGCTGGGTGCGGCTGGTCGAGCAGGCGCCGGGTGGGAGCCTGGACGGTGTGGAGCTGCGCGACTGGGCGCGCGGCAAGCTGGTCGGGACGCCGCAGGAGGTGCTCGACCAGCTCCGGGGCTGGGAGGCTGCCGGCGTGGAGCAGGTCGTCTGCTCGTTCGGCGCGCTGCCGTTCTCCGTGCACGACGACGAGCAGCTCGACCTCGCCGGCGACCTGATCCTGCCGGCGCTGGCGGCCTGACGCGGGCCGTCAGGCGCCGGCCTCGGCGGGCGCCGCAGGGTGCGACGATCGCGCTGGCGCGCGACGAACCGGACCAGTAGCCTCGAACGGCCATGGACCCCAAGGCGGTGTGCGAGCAGGTCCTCAAGGACGCGGCGCCCGAGGCGCTGCACTGGACGGTCGTGCTCGACCGGGCGCTCAAGGAGCGGCTGCTCGACCCGTTCACCGTCCCGGACGTGCGCGGCGCCGTCGTCAAGAGCCTCGCGGCGCTGGCCAGGGAGGGGCGCCTGGTCAAGGAGGGCCGGGGCGTCTACCGCGCGCCCGGCTCGTAGCCGCCGCGGCCGCCGGGGGACCGGCACGATCGCCGCGGGCGCGACGCCCCGGAGGGCCTACCGCCTTGCGGTGTCCAGCGGCACGGGCGAGGGGGTCAGCTCCACGAGCGTGCACTCCTTGCGCCACCGCTCCGCGGCCGCCTCGCCGTCGCGCAGGTTCAGGCGCCGCGGCAGCAGCACCGGCACGACCCGGCCGAACAGCGGCTCGGACGGCGCGACGACCCGGGCGGACGCCTCCACCTCGGCGACCAGGGACTGCTGGTCCTTGGAGCGGGCGGCCAGCACCGCCCGCCCGGCGTCGGCCAGGCCCGGGATGTGCTGCTCGGACCCGCCGGTCAGCACGTACACGCGGCCGTCGACCAGCCCGTACCAGGCGGGCACGGCGCGCGTGGCGGTGCCGTTGGCGGCGGGGACCCGGACCCACACCACCGTGCTCTTCTTGAGCGCCTCCTCCAGCACCGTCACCGGGCCGCTCGACGCGTACGGCGGCTCCTCGTCGAGGATGGAGACCGGCACCCGCGCCACCTCGTCCAGCTTCCGGCCGCGGCCGTCGTCGAGCAGCATGACCAGCTCGTGGTCGTCGCTGGAGTCCACGTAGGCGTCGTCGACGTCGTCCACGAACGTGTCGATCTTGTTGCTCCCGCGCAGCGTGAGCCGCCGCTCCGGCCCGCGCCAGGCGACCTCGCCGCCCGGCGCGAGCAGCACCAGCGCCTCGGCGTACCAGCCGCCCGCGCCGGTGTAGGCGCGCTGCACGGTGAACGGGAACAGCCGGCCCCGGCCGGCACGGCCGACGAACACGGCCATCGCGTCCTCCGGCTGGTCGACGCCGTCGGCGACCAGCCGGGCGTCGGCCACGTACACGGAGGTCAGGCGGACGTCCAATGAAGCTCCTTCGGATCGGCGCCGCGGCGGCCACGGCAGGCCGTCCGTCCGGCTCGGGACGCCACCGATCATAGTTGCTCGCGCGCCGGCGCTCCGCGTGCGGCGGCGCGGGTCCGGCTCAACCGACGTCCGCGAAGGTGGTGAAGGTGGAGGACGCCGGGTCGGCGAGGTCCGCGAGCATCTGGTCGCCGAACACCGGCCCGCCGGCGTCCCCGGCGTCCGCGACGTCCCCGCTGTCGACCGTCGCGGTGCTCTGGACCGCCGCGGTGCTCTGGACCGCGGGCGGCCCGACCGGGTCGTTGCCCAGGACCAGCGAGGCGTCGCCCACCGGCGGCTCGCCGCCGGTGGGGCCACCACCACCGCCGGCGACCTCGGCGGCCGGCGGTGCGGCGCCCGCGGCGAGCCCGCCCTTGCCGGTCCCGCTGGCGCCGCCAGTGTCATCCGGCTCGCCGCCGGCGTAGCGGATGACCGGGGCGTCAGGCGGCGTCCCCAGCCCGCCGTCCCTGCCCTGCTCATCAGGCGTCACAGCGGGTTGCGGCTGAGTGTCCTCCTTGGGCTTGGGGAGCTGCGCCTCCACGGAGTCGGCGAACTTCTTGGCGGCCTCGGCCGCCCGCCGTAGGTTCGTCCCCGCCTGTCCCAGCTCGCCCGCCCACGTCTGCACGAGGTTGCTGAAGTTGCGGAGCGCGTTGATCGTTTCGATCGTCCCGTCCCGTGCCCGAACCGGTTGCTGGTCCTTGGCGGACCTCTTGGCGGCGTCCGCATGGATGCCGACGATCCTGGTCAGGTTCGGCACCTGGATGAAATAGGGGCTGTCAGGGGCGATCTCCCGCTTCGTTTCCAACGTCACCTTCGAGAGGGTGTTGGCCTGCTCGACGATATCGTCGACGATCGCGCCGACGGTCGTCGGCCCGGCGCCCTCCTCCACCTCCACCCCCTGAACCGGCGCCGAGTCGCTGGCGGAGGCGAGCCGCTGCTTGAAGGTCGCGCTCCCCTCCGCGGTCTTCTGGGCGGTGGTCTGGAGCTCGCCGCTCCCCTCCTCCACCTTGACGGCCGTGTCGTTGGCCACCCGGATGAGGTGGCGGGCCGCGGTGAGGACCTCCTTCAGCTCGGCGAGCGCCTTGTCGGGGGCGTCCGCGACGCGCGTGCCGTCGGGGAGCTTGAGCTCGCCCACCTTCTTCGCATGGGTCCTGGCGGATGTCTCGAGGGCGCCCGGAGTCTGGCGGGACACGGGATCGACCCGATCGCCGGTCAGCTGCCAGAGCCCGTTCCTGAGATCGAGGGCGTACACGTCCAGCTGGTAGATGGCATCGCTGACCAGCCCAGGGTCGCGCTGGGGGGCCTCTTGCCACTGGCCGAATCGCACGTTCCCCTGGGGAGTCAACCGTGCCGCGGTCGACAACCACGCGGGGAGCGCGGCGTCTCCAGGGAACCCGCCCTCGCCGTCTCCGTCGTCCAGGACGACACCGGCCGCCGCGACCCGCGGCCATTTCGGGTTCCACCCCCGCCAGTCGGGGGTGGTCGCCCCGGCGGCTCTCCCCGGGCCGCCGGGGCGACCACCCTGGGACCCGTCGCCGTCGGCGCCCCCGGCCTGCCGCTCCGGCGGCGGGTGCTCCCAGGGCACGGCCACCCCGGCCCGCTGGGAAAGGGACCACGCCAGCTCCCCGGGGACCGCCCCGCCGTTCCCGGGCGGGGCGGCCGCCACCGTGCCGGCGGCCAGGGTCGTCCCGCCCCGGGCGGGCCCCGCCCCCGGCAGGTCGCGGCCCCCGGGCCCGCCGGTCGCCGCCGGCAGGCCGCGGGCCGCCGCGACTCCCTGGCCAACCAGGGCCACGATCAGCAGCGCGATGCCGAGCAGCAGCGCCGCGACCAGCAGCCGGACGAGCCGCGCCAACCCGGCCAGACCGCTGCGGGACCCGCTGGACGCCCAGCGGTCGACACCCCGACAAGCGTCCTGCATCGCCTGCTCCTCTCACCGAGCGCGAACTCGCCGAATCATCGGAGATCTGCATCACGCTGGTGGCTCCGTTCGGCCGCGCGCCGGTCACAACCTGCTCGGCTCCCAGCCTCCTCGGCGAGGCCGCGCCCGCAGCATTCGGGCCGCGGTGGCCGACGGCCGCACAATGACCTGCGGGCACCGCCGGCCGGCGCCCGCAGAACCCGAGCAGGGTCGGGACCGCAGGAGCGTCCTGCGGCGACGGGCGCCGGGAGGGCGCGTGGAGCTGTACCTGGTCCGGCACGGCGAGACCGAGTGGTCCCGGGCTCGCCGCCACACCGGCCGCACGGACGTGCCGCTGAGCCCGGTCGGGACCGCCGAGGCCCGGGCGCTCGGCGAGCACCTGGCCGGCCTCCAGGTCGATCAGGTGCTCGGCAGCCCGCTCGGCCGGGCGGTGACCACCGCCCGCCTGGCCGGCTTCGGCTCCAGGCTGCGTGAGACCCCCGCCCTGCTCGAGTTCGACTACGGCGAGTACGAGGGCCTGACCAGCCGCGAGATCCGGGCCGTGCGGCCCGGCTGGGACCTGTTCCGGGACGGCTGCCCGGGCGGGGAGACCGCGACCGGGGTCGCCGCGCGGGCCCGGCGGTTCCTGGACGAGCTGGCCGGCGCCGGGCGGGTGCTCCTGTTCGGCCACGGCCACCACCTGCGCATCCTGGCCGCCTGCCATCTCGGCCTGCCGCCGGACGCCGCGCGCCACCTGTTCCTCGGCACGGCCAGCGTGTCGGCGCTCGGGCGGGAGCACGACTGGCCCACCATCCTGCTCTGGAACGAGCAGGAGGGGTCCGGGGCGAGCGCCGCCGAGTCCGGCGTCCCCGGCTGGCGGGGCGTGCCCCGACGGCAGGTCGCCGTCAGCCGACGCCCGCGAAGGACCCGCTGACGTCCGCGCCGACGTCCGCGAACGGCACGCCCCCGAACGACGGCGGACCGGGATCGCCGTCGGGCGGCGTGGCGTCGGTCACGTCGACGGCCACCGCACTCTCGCGGCTCTCGCGCACGGGCGCAGCCGTGGCGGCGTCGGGGGAGGACGGCACGCCGCCGTCCCCCGGCGCACCGCCGCCGGCCACGAGCACGCTGTTGCCGAGCGGGTCGCCCCCGGGAACCCCGAGGGTGTCGGGAACGCCGCGGGTGTCGGGGGCGGCGTGCTGCTCGGGCGGCGCGGTGCCCGGCCCGGCCTGGTCGGCGGCAGGCTCGACGGCCCGCAGGTCGCCGCCCGCCCCGAGCCGGCCCTGATCGGGCTCGACGCCGCCCGCATGCTCGTCAGCGGGGACGCCAGAGGGGGTCCTGTGATCCTCCAGCAGCGAGTCCCGCTCGGGTGCCGGCGCGCCGCCGCCGTCCTCTCCGTCGGTGCTAGGAGGGTCGCCCCTGATCCTCCTCAGCTCCGCCGCGGCCGCCGCGGCCGCCGCGGCCGCCGCGTCGGCGGCCGCACGAAGCCGCTGACGGTTCTCGCCCAGACCATCGGCGAACCGCTTCACGGCCGTCGCCAGTTCCTCGAGGTGGAGGATGGAGGCCTCCAGCGCGCGCTGCGCGGCAGCGGTGTCAGCGGGACGGGGCTCGCTGGTTTCGGTCTCACCGGCACCGGGCTCGGCGTAGCCGGCGTACATCTTGGCGTTCTTCGCGTCGTCGCTGATCTTCAAGAACAACCCGGCGATCTTCGGGTCGGGCGTGTACTCCATCACCAGACCGTAGAGCTTTTCGCCCTGCTCGACCATCGGCTCGGGGAGGTCGACGTAGGGACGGCCCCCCATGCCCAGGGGGACCCTGGCCGTGGCGCGGGTGTGCTCGGCCCAGCCCTGCGCCTCCCTGACGGCCGTGCGGACGATCTCGCCGTCGCTCCCCAGATCCGAAGCCATCTTGTCCGCGTATGCGCCGAGGTCCTGGCTGAGCACCGTCAGCTTGTCGATGGCGGTCTGCGCCCTGGCATGGACGTCGGCGGGCGACGTGAACCAGCTCATGAGCCAGCTCAGGGGCCACGTTTCGTACCACCAGGCGACGTTCCTGTCTGCCTCGATCGAGGCGACCACCGGCCGGGTCCGGTCCCGGCCGGGCCCGAACTTCTCGGTGGCTCTCGCAAGCTCGCGGGCGGCGGAGACGACGGGCTGGAGGATGCCGTCGACGGACTCGGGGGGAGCCGGGTCGGTGCCGGTGGCCGCCTCCGCGACGCCACGCGGGCGCGCCACCTCCCGCGCCGGGCGCCATCCCTCCCCGTAGCGGGGCACGGTGGCGCCGCTCCCCGTCCCGGGCCCGCCGGGCGGCCGTGGACCCTGCGGCGACGTCCCCGCGGCCGCACCGTCCATGCCAGGCCCACCCCACGCCCGCGGGAGCTTCGCCTGCGCGAGCATCATGGCCGCCGCGTCCCTGGACCACGCGTACTCCGCGAGCGCCCGGCCGTCGTCCTCGGGCGAGGCCGGCGCCACCGCGGCGCCGTCCGCCGCCAACCCGCCACCACCCGCAGGCAGCGCCGGCGGGGCACCTGCCGCGGCCGCGGCGCCCGGCGCCGCGGTCAGGCCGCGGGCGCCGGCGGCGCCCTGCCCGACCAGAGCCACGATCAGCAGCGCCGCACCCAGCAGCACGGTCGCGGTCAGCACCCGGACGGCGCTGGCGATCCCGGCCCGGCCGCTCCGCGCCCGGTCCCGAGCCCGGCGGTCGCCGTCCGCACGGACCCCCTGCACCGGTTGCTCCCTTCACCGAGGCCGCTCGCCAGCGCCACGGGGCCACCAAGCGCCGTGGACGTGCGCAGACCGGAAAGGGTGCGGGCGCTGCGCCTGACCCTGGACTCTCCCGCGCCGGCTTGTGAGATCTCTGAGGAGCGCATGAGAGGGCGGCCACGGTGCGGGAGCGTTTCGGGATGCGGGGCCTGCCCGGGCAGGCGTCCAGGAGCGGCTACGACACCACGATCGTCCCGTGCATCGTCGGGTGGATGCTGCAGTGGTAGGCGAAGCTGCCCGCCTTGGGGAACGCCAACGAGAACGTCGCCCCCGCCGGCATGGAACGGTCGAACGCGCCGTCGTCGGCGGTCACGGTGTGCGCGACGCTCTGCTTGTTGGTCCAGGTGACCTGCCGGCCCCGCTTCACCTTCAGGGTGGCCGGCGAGAACTGGAAGCCGTCGATGGCCACCGCGGTCCCGGCGGCTGCGCCGCCGCCGCCGCCGGTGTCCTGTTCGGAGCCGTAGTCGCCGTAGCCGCCGCCCTGCGAGCCGGTGGCCGCCGTGGTGGCCGTGGTGGCCGAGCCGGAGCCCCCGCCGGATCCGTAGCCTCCGGAGGAGCCGCCGCCGCAACCGGCCGCGAGGATCCCGAGCGCAGCGAGCAGGATGAGCGTACGGCGCACCATGACCTCCTGACCCGCACCCGCATCTCGGGTGCTGGAATGAAGAACCGCGTTCCGGGCCCGCCGGTTCCCGCGCCCGTCGGCGCAGGCGCTCAACCTCCGCGCCGGCGAGGCCCCGGAACGGCCTGAGGCAGCCCGGATCCTCGGTCCGCGGCGGACGCTGATCCTGGCGGTTCCAGGCGTCTGAGCTGGATGGAACCTATCGGGTGGCATCGGGATGATTGCTGATGACAGCGCCGGCTCAGGACCAAGGGAACGGCTGTGGCCAACGACTACGAATCCTTCTACGCCGCGGCGTACCGGCGCGTGTTGCGGCAGCTGGTGCTGGTGACGGGGGAGCTGGCCGAGGCGGAGGATGTGGTGCAGGAGGCCTTCGCCAGGGCGGCGGTGCGCTGGGACCAGCTGCGTACCTATGACGCGCCGGAGGCGTGGGTGCGGCGGGTGGCGCTCAACCTGGCCGCGCAGTCCGCCCGGCGGCTGCGGCGCCAGGCCAGGGCGCTGCTGCGGCTGGGCCCGCCGGTCCCGGTCCCGGAGGTCGAGGCGGGCGAGCTGGATCTGGCGCGGGCGCTCGGCGCGTTGTCGCTGCGCCAGCGTCAGGTGGTGGTGCTGCACCATCTGGCGGGGCTGCCGGTCCAGGAGGTCGCCCGCGAGCTCGGCGTGCCGACCGGGACGGTGAAGTCCCGGCTGACGCGTGCCCGCTCGCTGCTGGCCCGGCGACTTGCGGTGGCTGGTGAGGAGATGGTGGCCCGTGAGTAAGCTGCTCGAGGATCTGCCGGGCCGGCTGGACCGGCTCGCCGACGGGTTGACCCGCACCGCCGTGGCGCCCGAACCTGAACGGCTGCGGGCTCGCGGCCGCCGCTGGCGCCGGCGCCGGCGGGCCGCCGGTGCCGGGCTGGTCGCCGCCCTGCTGGCCGGCGCGATCTTCGGTGTGGGACGGCTGTCGGACCTGCGGCCCGCGCCGACCGGCCGGCCACCGACGGTGACGACCACCGGGTCATGGCCACTGCCGACGATGAGGTTCGCGGCGAGGGCACCTGCCGGCGGCCAGGCTGACGCGGCGGCGCTGGACGCGGCAGCCAGGATGCTGGGCACGCGGCTGGCCGCGGCGGGTTTCACCAGCAGCACGGTCCAGGTGGACGACGGCGGGCTGCTGGTGACCGTGGCCGCGGTGCCGGGGCGGGAGCAGCTGGTGGAGGAGCTGGTGGAGCGGCTGGCCGCGCCGGGCCAGCTGCAGCTG
>Ga0126377_10000260_pt1 | contig 30884 bp, 27 predicted proteins | sample PanSoiMetPlot_22_FD_92647 | JGI IMG/M metagenome (GOLD analysis project Ga0126377, IMG submission 92647) | Tropical forest soil microbial communities from Panama - MetaG Plot_22 | ecosystem: Environmental > Terrestrial > Soil > Tropical forest > Bulk soil | place: Panama | collected 2016-02-17 | reverse complement strand
GACGGTGTCTTCAGGCGCGATCTCGATCTCCATGAGGAACCGGTCGCGCGCGGCGCCAGGCAGCTCGAACGTCTCCTCCTTCTCGACGCGGTTGCGATCGGCGAACACCTGCAGGTACGGAAAGCGGTATTCGCGGTTGAATGCGGTGAGGCTCCGCTCCGCCATCACGCGCAGCAGCAGCGAGTGCACCTGCGGCCGTGCGCGGTTGATCTCGTTGAAGAAGAACACCGACAGCGCTTCGCCGTGCGTCAGCAGAGGACCCGGATCGACGCGCGGCTTGCCATCGCGATCGATGTGCGTGTGGTAGACGAGATCCTGCGGCATCAGGTCGATCGTGCCCTCGATGCGCTCGTACTCGCCGCCGAGCCCGCGCGCCGCGGCGCGCAGCAGCGTCGTCTTGCCAACGCCGACATTGCCTTCGAGCAGCACGTGCCCGCGCGCGAACACCGCGATCGTGAGCAGGCGCACCGCGCGCGCGAGGCCGAGCACGCGCCCATTGAGCTCGCGCTCGAAACGCAACGCGCTGTCGCGCCATTCGCTGAGGGTCTCGGTGCCGCACATTGCGTGCAGCCTAGTCGCGGCGGAACGCGCGCACAAGCCTCGAAAACAGGCCTCCGGACGCGTGTCCGCGCCGCGTGACATTCTGCTACGCGCGCTGTGCGCTTGTGGAACAGCGCGCCGCTGAATGAAACGAAAAACAAACGGCCGGCATCGCTGCCGGCCGTCCGTTCACCCTTGCGATGAAGCTCAGCCCGTCGGCGGGCCGTCGAAGCCGTCGGCGAAGATCGTGTCGTCGACGACGACGCACGGATCGAACTCTTCGTTGACGTTGAGCGGCGTCAGGCCGTCGATGTCGTAGCCGCCGGCCGCCCAGATGCGATCCGTCGCGGGATCGATGTCGGCCGGGAAGTTGCGGCGTGCCGCCGTCAGCGGCGGTCCGAGCGACCACGCGTCGGCGACCGGATCGTAGATGTCGACCTCGTTGCTCGGATTCGGCGCAACGCGACCGCCGCCGAGCACCCAGATCGTGCCATCGCTCATCGTCACCGCGCGCGTCTCGGCGGTCGCACGCGGAATCGGCGTCGTCACCGGCGAAAGCGTGTCGGTGTCGGGATCGAATACCGACGATTCCTGCGAGTCGAGCAGCGTGAGGTTCACGTCGTCCCAGGCCGATCCGCCGAGCAGGTAGATGAGGCCACCGGACATCGCGGTCGGGATGTAGCCGATCGGCGTCGGCAGCACCGAGGTCATCTGCGTCCAGCGACTGCCTTCGGCCGCGGCAGGATCGAACTGGTAGATCGTGTCGAGCATGCCGACCCCGATGTGGAAGCCGCCGAACACGAACAGCTTGTTCTCGTACACGGCCGCGCCGCCCGGCAGCATCGTGCCGTCGGTGTTGCCGATCCACGGATCGTTCGTCAGCGTGATCATCGCGTCGCCGACCGGATCGTACTGGCGCACTTCGGTCGTCGACGTCGTCGCGCCGGCCGCCGAGCCGCCGACCACGACGATGAACTGCGTGCCGCCGAAATCGAGCACGCCGCCGACCATGTTGTTGACCTGGCCGTCGGCGAACGTCGCATTGCTGGCCGACCACGTGTCGGTCGCCGGATCGTAGATGTTGACCTGCATGAAATCGTCGCCGGCCACATCGTCCATGCGGCCGCCCATCAGATAGAACTTGCCGTCGGGTGGAAAGAACGTACCCCACGAACGCACCACGGTGGTCGGGAACGTGGCTTTCATGTTCCACGAACCGGGTGGCACGCATCCTTGCGGTGCTGCCGCCGCTTCGGCCGCCGACACCGAGAAGGCGGCAACGAGCATCGACACGAGAAGGCGTTTCAGGAATCGAGACTTGCGCATGTCTACTCTCCCTTGGACTTGATGGTGAACCTCAAGGGAAGACCGGACGAGCGTCGCTGAGTCCCGCGCGGGGGCGGGAGCATTGAAAACAAGGAGCAGGTTCCAAGTTTCCGCCGCGCGACGACTTGGCCAGACGTTCCTTAACTTTCAAGGTCCGCGGCGAGAGTAGTCCCAAGGTCGCGCCGCATGCAAGCAATCCCTTCCGCGCTGCAGCGCAAAAGCGCCGCTTTTTCCTTTCGGCCGCCTTTCAGCGCGCGGCACCGCCAGCCTTGCAGAGCCTGCTCCTGCCGACACGCCGCATGAGCGCCAGCTTGCTAAGCTCGCGCACCCGCGAGCGGAGACCGGCCATGGACCAGCGCGTCATCGATCTCTACAACGTCTACATCCACGGCAACATGCCGCGCCGCGATTTCCTGCAGCGCCTCGCCGGCATCGCCGGCAGTGCCGCCGCGGCCAGCGCGCTGCTGCCGCTGATCGAGTGCAACTACGCGACGGCCGCGCAGGTACCGGCCGACCACGCCGAGCTCGAGACCGGATATGCGAGCTATGCGGGCCAGCGCGGCAAGGTGCGCGCGTACGTCGCCAAGCCGAAGGCCGCGAAGAAGCCGCTGCCGGGCGTGCTCGTGATCCACGAGAACCGCGGGCTCAACGCGCACATCGAGGACGTCGCGCGACGCGCGGCGCTGACGGGTTTTCTCGCGGTCGCGCCGGACGGTCTCAGCGCGGCCGGCGGCGCGCCCGAAGACCAGGAAAAAGCGCGCGATCTCTTCGGCGCGACCGATCGCGCGGTGATCGACGCCGACGTCGTCGCCGGCGTCGGCTACTTCGCCGAGCGCAAGGACTGCAGTGGAAAGATCGGCGTCGTCGGCTTCTGCTACGGCGGCGGCATGGCGCTGCAGTGCGCGGCGGAAAAGCCCGATCTCGGCGCCGCCGTCGCGTTCTACGGCGCAGCGCTGCCGCCCGAGAAGATCGACGAGGTCAAGGCGCCGCTGATGATGCATTACGCCGGCAAGGACGAGCGCATCGACGCCGGCATCGCCGACTTCCGCGCCGCGCTCGATGCGCACGAAATCGCCTACAGCCTCAACATGTATCCCGGCACGCAACACGGTTTTCACAACGACACGAGCGCCGGGCGCTACGACGCGACCGCCGCGAAGCTGGCGTGGGCGCGCACGATCGCGTTCTTCGATCACTACCTCAAGGCGTGAGCGTCACTCCGCCGGCGCCTCGACGCGCGGGCGGCGCGACCAGTCGAACTCGACGATGACGCGGCCGCCGCCGGCCGCATCGCTCGCCTCGATGCGTGCGGGTCGCCCGTTGCCGTCGCAGACCCAGAGGCGCACGTCGCCGTCGGCGTTCGCGCCCGGCAGCTGGCCCGACGCGCGGAACCGATACGCCTGCGCCTCGCACTGGCTCGTCTTCGCGCGACCGTCCTCGCGCACGTCGCGGATCGATGCGATGGCCTTGCGCATCTCGCGCGGGTCGAACGCGGTGACCGGCAGCAGCGAGCGATCGGCGGGCGTCCAGAAACCGAGCGCGCTGACCCATGCGCCCTGTGGCGTCACGATGAATTCCATCGACTCGGTGCGCGCGTGGATGCGGTCCGGGAAGATCGCTTCGATGTCGCCCGCCACCGACGGCAGATCGGGGCCGAACACGTGGCCGCTCGCGTGCGCGCGAAAGCCGCCCGCCGCGATGATCCGATCGAGCGCCGCCTGTACGTCCGCGCGCGCGTCCGCGTGCGCGAGCACCGGCGCGGCGGCGAGCAACAGTACGGCAAGGCGTTTCATCCGGCACTCCCCGGCGACGCGACGGCGCCAGTATCGACGGCGGCGGATGAACGCGCGCTCATGCGAGATAGGTCGTCTCCAGCGCCCGCTTCAGCCAGCCGGCCAGGCGCCCGGCCCACTCGGCTTGCCCCGCCTCGCTTTCGATCAGGTCCTGCCGTACCTCGATCTCGACGTGCGGCAGGCCGCGCGCTTCGCCGTGCACCGGAATCGCGTAGTCGGTGCCGTCGCTGACCGAGTACGGCTCGTTGTCGCCGGCGACCCACTCGCCTTCGTCGCGGATCAGCTCGAGCAGCGCGTGCGACAGGCGCGCGTCGCGGTTGTAGAGCATGCCGATGTGCCACGGCCGCGCGACCTCGTGGAACACCGGCGTGAAGCTGTGCATCGAGATGAGGACGGGCGCGCGCGCCGCCGCTTCGCGGCGGTCGAGTTCCGCGGCGATGCGCGCGTGGTATGGCGCGAAGATCTCGTTGGCACGCGCGTCGCGTTGCCCGGACGTGAGATCGCGGTTTCCCGGCACGTCCGTGCGCTCGCTGCGGAGCGTGATCGACGTCGGCGACGTCAGCGGCCGGTTGCAGTCGATCACGAGTCGCGAATACGTCTGCGCGATCAGTGTCGCGTCGAGCTGCGCCGAAAGATGCGAGGCGGTGCCGAGCGCGCCGATGTCCCATGCGATGTGCCGCGTCAATTCGCCCGCCGGCACGCCGAGATCGCCGAGCGCGCGCGGAATGCGGCGCCCGGCGTGATCGCAGATCAGGACGAACGGCGACGCGCCGTTCTCGCGCAGGACCGTGAAAGGCGACGGCTCGTCGTCGGCGAGGAGGCGCCGCGCCGCGGTCCCGGCGGCATCGATTCGATTCATGACGCGATTGAACGGTATTCCGCGCGCCGCGGCAATCGGTCAGCCGGCGAGATCCCAGCGGCGCAGGATCGTGTAGCGCGCTTCGCCGCCTAGCTCGCTGTCGACCAGCACGAACTCGCGCACCGGCCACGCGATCGGCTCGATCGGCATCGGCGGCAGGCGCCGCTCGGCCTGGCGCAGCACGGTGACGTGAGCGACGAGCGAATCGCTGCCCGCGATCTCGACGTCCTGCTCGCGCAGGCGCGCGCCGAGCGATTCCCACAGCGCGACGAGCCCGTCAGGCACCGTCGTGCAGCCGATCCACCACGGAATGCTGCGGTTCGCGAAGCTGCCGACGCGATCGAGCACGAGCTCGAACCGGCGCGCGTCGACCCGATCGCCGGCGGCGACGGCGCGTGCGACGCGCTCGTCCGACGACGGATCGTGGCGTCCGAGGAAGTGCAGCGTCACGTGATAGCGGCGGCGCGCAATCCAGCGGCCGCGCGAGGCGAGATCGTGCCGGAGCTTGCGCGCCGCCGCGTCGAGCGCGTCGCGCACGCCGGCGTCGGGCCAGAGTGCGAAGAAGAGATTGTGCGCCGGCCCGTTCGCCATCGCCGGATTTTCGCAGACGCGCGTCTCAGCGCGGCTTGCGTGCCCGCTTCGTCGCAGCCCAGCCCGGGATGCGAGCCTCCATCGCGTCGACGATCGCGTCGCTGACGCGCTGCGCGAGCTCGGGTGTGAGCTCGACCGCGCCGGACTTCGCAGCCGCGACGAACTCCGCGGCGCTGCCGGTCGCCGAAACGGCCGGCGCGTAGAAGATGTCCGTCCGATTGTTCGGAGCGCCCGTGTTGGTCTCAGTGAACATCGGCACGAACACGGCGCCGACGCTGGACAGGCCCTGGTAGTCGCCGAGGAAATAGCCGCCGGCGCCGGGCGACGTCGTCACCGGCGCGAGCGCGAGATCGAACGGCACCGCGATGCGCGTTTCCTGCCAGGTCGTGCCGCCGGCGGAGCGCGCGAGCCAGTAGTCGGTCAGCAGCGTCGCGCGGTCGCTCGTGTTGCTGCGGAAATCGTAGTACGTCACGCCGATCATGCCGTCGCCGCGCGCATGCACCATCGGCGAGAAGGCGGGAATGTTCGCGGCCGAGTTGACGCGCACCGGCGCGCTCCACGTGAGGCCGCCGTCGCTCGAGCTCGCGAGCGCGATGCCGTCGTGTGCGCCGCCCGTGAAGCGCGAATCCTGCCAGACGACATGAAGCGCACCGCCGCTGCCGACCGATATCTCGCCGAGCAGCGCGCTGTCGCGCACCGGCGCGCCGGTATCGGGATCGCGCGTGCCGACGGTGAGGAGATCGGCGACGCGGATCGGCGCCGACCACGTCGCGCCGTTGTCGGTCGAGCGGATCACGCCGAGGAAGCCGGTGAATCCGCCGCCCGCCGTCGCGTCGAGCTCCGTGAAGAGATCGACGAGCGTCCCGTTCGGCAGCACGACGAGCACGTTGCCGATGGTCTGGTTGTTGAGCCCCGGATCATAGATCGAGCGCGCGGCTTCCCACGTGATGCCTCCGTCCTGCGAGCGCGCGAGATAGGTCGGACCGAAGCCGTCGGCGGTGAGGCGATCCCAGACCGCGTAGACGAAATGCGGATCGAGCGGATCGGCCGTGACGGCGCCCTTGTCGCTGAACGCGTTCGCGCCGTCGAGGATCAGCGTCGCCGGCGCCGACCACGTCGCGCCGCCGTCGACCGATCGGCTCGCGAGCACGGCACTCGCCGAGCCCGGCGCGAGCGCCGCGCCGTCGAACGCGAGCGCGATGAGGTTCGCGGTGCCGTCGGGGCCGAACGTGATCCACGGATTGCTCGCGCGCTCGTAAGTGCCGCCCGCGCAGCGCGTGAACGGCAGTGCGACACGCGCCCAGCTGGTGCCGCCGTTGAGCGACGAGCCCGCGACGATGCCGTGCGCGCCGCCGCTCGACCAGCGGTCCTCCTGCCAGACGGCGGCGAGATTCGCCGTGTTCGTCGGATTCACCGCGAGGAACGGTTCGACTTCGGCGTTGGCGTACAGCGTGCCGACCGGCGGCACGCCGTCGCACCCGGCCGCGAACGGCGATGCGCCCGATGCACGGTACTGCGGATCGACCGTCGGCGGCGGAGGCGGTGGCGGCGGCGGAGGCTGCATCGACGACATGCCGCTGTTCGACGAACCACCGCCGCAGGCGGCGATCGCGAGCGCGAGCCCGGCGGGCAGCGCCATCCCAAGGAACGCGATCGACAGCCTCATGATGCGCCCTCCGCGCCGGCAGTCCCGACGACAGCCTAGCGCGGCCTGCGCTCATCGCAGGGAACCCGTCGCGGCTTTCGCCCGGTTCGGCGCGGATCGGCGCCGCGGACCTACGTATACCATCGTAGGTTCGCGGGCGCATCGGCGGCGCGCGTGCACGCGCCGCCGGAAGAGCTACGCTCAGCGTTCGCCCATGTAGTCGGCCTTGCCGAGCTCGACGCCGTTGTGGCGCAGCAGCGCGTAGGCCGTCGTCAGGTGGAAGAAGAACTGCGGGATGCCGTAGGCGAGAAGATACGCTTCGCCACCGGCGAACTTCCGCTCGCGCGGCGTGCCCGGGCGCAGCACGATCTCGCGCTTCTCGGTGCCGTCGAATTTCTTCGCGTCGACGCTGTCGGCGAACGCGAGCGTCTTCGCGATACGCGCGTGGAGCTCGGCGAACGTGCGCTCGTTGTCCTCGTAGGAAGGCACCTCGACGCTGGCGAGGCGCGCCGGCACGCTCTTGGCGAAATCGCAGGCGATCTGCACCTGGCGCAGGAACGGGAACATGTCCGGGAAAAGCCGCGCCTGCAGGATCGCGTCGGGTTCGATCTTCTTGTCGGCGATGTGCTTCTCGGTGATCGTGAGGATCGTGTCGAGCGCGCCGAGCATCTTCTTGAACAGCGGTACTGAAGCCGAATACAGCGGGTGATTCATGGCAACGTCCTGTCGGGGGTTGAAGGGCGGATGCGGAGGATAGTCGTTCGTCGCGCAAGCGGCGAGACCGCCGCTGCGCGAAAAACGAAGGAATCAAGACCGGGCTGGCGGCCAAACGCTTGCAGACGCCGCGCGAAGCATCCGCTCCCTGCGGCGTCTTGCGGTCACTTGCGCTCGGCGGCGCTCGCGTCGCGCTTGGCGCGAAATTCCGAGTCCTCTGCCCAGTCGGGCCAGCGCGTCGAGTTCGCAAGCTCCGAGCCGACCTCGTACAGCACGCCGAGATCGTGCGACATGCCGGCGAACGTCCAGTCCGCGCGCCATTCGTCGGCGGGCTGGTGGTAGCGGTTCGTCACGTAGTCCTTGTGCTCGGCCTCGCCCTCGGCGATGCCGCCGGTGACGAGATCGTTGCCCGAACCGAACGACAGCGCCGGCACGCCCTGCTTGGCGAACGGGAAATGATCGGAGCGGAAGAAGTGCCCCGCTTCGGGATGCGGATCGGGCGAGTACGCGAGATCGGCCTTCTTCGCGTCGGCGACGAGGATGTCGAGGAGCTCCGACTTCGCGTCGCCCGACGTCGTAAAGTTGTGCGCGGGGCCCATCGGATCCAGCGCGTCCATGTTGAGCACCGCGACGGTCTTCGCGAGCGGATAGAGCGGCTTCGACGCGTAGTATTCCGAACCGAGCAGGCCCTTCTCCTCCGCCGTGACGTTGAGGAACACGACCGAGCGCTCCGGCTTCGGCGCGTGCGCGAACGCGCGTCCGAGCTCGATCAGCGCGGCGGTGCCGGTCGCGTTGTCGACCGCGCCGTTGTAGATGCGGTCGCCCTTCGCGTCCGGCGCGCCGACGCCGAGATGGTCCCAGTGCGCACTGTAGACGACGGTCTCGTCGGGACGCTTCGTGCCGTCGATGCGGCCGACGACGTTCTGCGAGGTGATGACGCTGGTGTCGACGGCGTAGTCGGCGTCGAAGCTCGCGCCCTTCAGCACGACCGGCTTGAACTCGCGCGTGCGCGCCTCCTTCTTCAGCGCCTCGAAGTCGAGGCCGCACTTCTTGAAGAGGTCGGCCGCGAAATCGCGCTGCACCCATGCCTCGACCTTCGGATGCACCGACGCCGGCTTGTCGCGCACGACGTCGAACTGCGTGTTGATGTTCGAGTTCTTGACGGTCTTCCAGCCGTACGAGGCGGGATCCGTCTCGTGCACGATGAGGAGGCCGAGCGCGCCCTGCCGCGCGGCTTCCTCGTACTTGTAGGTCCAGCGGCCGTAATACGTCATCGCCTTGCCGCCGAAGTCGCCGACGCCGGTCTCGAAATCGGGATCGTTGATCAGCACGATGCCGACCTTGCCGTGCAGGTCGATGCCCTTGAAGTCGTCCCACTTGCGCTCCGGCGCCTTGACGCCGTAGCCGAGGAACACGAGCGGTGCGTCCTTGATCGCGATGTTCTTCGAGCCGTCCATCGCGGCGCGCACGGCGATCTCTTCGCCCTGCGTCAGGGTTTCCTTCTTGCCGCCGACGGCCACGGCGAGCCTGGGCGTGCCGGAGATCTGCGCGCGCAAGAGCGGCACGGCCTGCGTCCAGGCGCGCTGGCCGTCCTTGAGATCGCCGCCGGGCGACAGGCCCGCCGACTTCATCTGCTCGATGACGTAGGCGACCGTCTTCGTCTCGCCCTCGGTCGCGGGACCGCGGCCCTGGAACGCGTCGGAAGCGAGCGTCTTGACCTCTTCGGACAGTTTCTTGGGGTCGATCTGCGGCGCGGCAGCGGCGAAGGCGGCGGACGTCATCGAAAGCGCCGCGAGGGAGACCATCAAACGTTGCAAGGCGGGAGTCCTCGGTCGAAAAGCGGACGCCGATCCTAAGGTCAGCCCGCGCGCGAGGTCCACCGCCGAAAGGCATGCCTGACCTTTCGTTGCGGAGATTGCGCCATACGGCGCTGCCGAGCTCGCCGGACCGTGACGGTATCGGCTCCAAGCCGCCGGTTTTTCTAGCGGTCGCCGAAGACGATGCTGCAGCAGGTGACGGCGCCTTCGGCCTTCTGGAGCTCGGAGACGCCGACGGTCGCGACGTCGATGCCGGCCTCTTCGAGTCGGCGCCGCGTGCGCGGAAAATTGTCGGGATAGATGATGCGATCGCCGATGCGCAGCGCATTCGCCGCGTGCGGCTCGTCGGGATCGATCTCGATGCGGCGGAACGCCGCGAACACGTCCGCGTCGACCCAGTCGGGATTGATCAGCACGACGCCGTCCGCGACCGCGGTCACCGCCGACTTGAGATGCAGGCACTCGCGCGTCGGCACGCCCTGCACGGCGTAGCCGTACACGTTGACCAGCGCATCGAGCTGCCGGACCGCCTCGGCATTCGTGCGCGCCGCCTGGCCGACGTAGATCGTGCGGCCGATGCGCAGCACGTCGCCCCCGTCGATCGTCGCCGGCGCCTCGATCGCGCGGATGGGGCGGAACGGCACGAGCGCCGCCGCGACCGATTCGACCTCGCCGCGCCGCGATTCCGCGCCCGGCCGCGTGCGGATCGCGATCTCGTCGAGCACCAGCGCGACGTCCTCGACGAACACCGCATCGGGCAGCGCATGCTCTGCCGGCAGCGCGATCACACGGCAGCCGCAGGCTTCGAGCGCGCGCCGGTACGCGGCGTGCTGTTCTGCCGCGCGCTCGATGTCGATCGGCATGCGTTCGACGAACGAGAGCTGGCAATCGGCCAGCGAGCGGCTGACGTCGCGCGTGATCGCAATCGGCATCGGCGTTCCGGTCGAAGGGGCGCGCGTATGGTTGCGCGAGCCACACGAGTCCGCAACCGACGCACATTCGACGGGACGAAATCAATTCGCAGACGAGCCGAATCGGCATGCTGCCTTCCGGCATACGACGCCTCTCGTCGTCCGCCCTAGCCTTTTCGCAGACTAGCGGAGGACCCGACATGTCGCACGCCATTTCCACGCGCCCCGTCGCGGCGTCGCTCGCCTTGCTGTTGCTCGCGTCGGCGCCGCGTACGCAGGCGCAGACGAAGGATCCCGTCGAAGGCGCATGGCTCGGAACGGCCGGCACCGACAAGGAGAAGATCGACGTCGGCTTCGAATTCCATCGCGACGCCGACGGCAAGCTCCGCGTGCGCCTCACCGAGCCGATCCTCAACACGTTCGGCATGGACGGGCCCGGCGAGGTGCGCCGCGAAGGCGATCGCGTCATCGACGAGTCGCTGTACATCGACCTGACGCTGAAGGGCGACACGCTGACCGGCACGTATCCCGGACCGCGCAGCCCCGCTTCGTTCCATCGCGTCGACAAGCTGCCGACCGAAGCGCCGGTACCCGACTTGCCGACCGGCCCGGGTCCGCGCTGGGAGACGCGGCTCAGCGGCCAGGCGTTCGCGGCGCCCGTCGTCGACGGCGACGTCGTCTACATCGGCACGACCGGCGGCGTGCTGAACGCCGTCGATGCGAAGACCGGCGCGATCACATGGACGTTCCCGGCCGGCGGCGCGATCTTCGGCGCGGCGACCGTCGACGGCGACGCCGTGTATTTCGCGTGCGACAACGGGTTTCTGTATCGCCTCGATCGCGCGACCGGCAAGGAGCGCTGGCACTACGACCTTGGCGACGGCGCCGTGCCGCGCGTGCTGCCGCATCCGTCGGTGTTCGTGTGGGACTGGCAGTCGGCGCGGCCGCTCGTCGCCGACGGCGTCGTCTACGTCGGTGCGGGCGACGGCGGATTCCACGCGGTCGACGCCGCGAACGGCACGCGCAAGTGGCGCTTCGCCGCCGCCGACAAGATCCGCAGCGGCGCCGCGATCGATCGCGACAACGTGATCTTCGGCAGCGCCGATCATTTCCTCTATGTCGTCGACCGCAAGACCGGCGCCGAGCGCTGGCGCTACGACACGAAGGCCGACGTCGACGCGACGCCGGTCGTCTACGACGGCCATATTCTCATCGGCAATCGCGGCTACGGGCTCTTTTCGCTCGACGCGAACACCGGCAAGGAAACGTGGAAGCTGTTCTTCTGGGGCTCGTGGGTCGAGTCGACGCCGGTCGTGCAGGACGGCGTCATCTACATCGGCGCGTCGGACCTGCGCCGCGTGAGCGCGATCGACCCGAAGAGCGGCCGCGTGCTCTGGCGCACCGACGTCTACGGCTGGACCTGGGGCACGCCGGTCGTGACGACGGATCGCGTCTACGCCGGCGCCGCCGGCGGCACGCCGTACGTGTTCCGGCACGTCGCGGGCTTCAGCACGCTCGATCGCAAGACCGGCAAGCTGCTCACGCGCTGGCCGCTGCCCGACAGCGGCGGACATCAGTGGGGCATCGCGGGATCGCCGGCGAAGTACGGCGATTCGGTGATCGTCGCGACGATAGCGGGATCGCTGTACGCCTTCCCGACGGAGTGACGCGTCAGGACGCGTGCACGACGCGATTGCGTCCCGCCGCCTTCGCCGCGTACATCGCGCCGTCGGCGCGCTTGAGCAGCGTCGCGGTGTTCTCGCCCTTGTGCAGCGTCGCGACGCCGATGCTGACCGTGCGCATCGCGCCGGCGGGATCGGCGTTCGCGATATGTTGCAAGCGCTCGCGGATACGCTCGGCGACGCGCATCGCGTGCGCGCGATCGGCGCCCGGCAGCGCGACGACGAATTCCTCGCCGCCGTAGCGGCCGACGAGGTCCTGCTCGCGCACTTCCTCGCCCATCACGCCGGCCAGCACGCGCAGCGCGGTGTCGCCGGCTTCGTGGCCGAGCTTGTCGTTGAGCTCCTTGAAGCGGTCGAGGTCGAGGAACAGCACCGAGAACGACTGTCCCTGGCGCTGCAGTTCCTCTTCGAGCGCGAGCATGCGATCGGTCCACGCGCGGCGGTTGTAGAGTCCCGTCAGCGCGTCGATGTCGGCGAGCCTGAGCGCACGATCGCGATCGCGGCGCAGCGCCAGGCTGCGGTCGGCGAGACCGAGCGAAAGCACGAGCGCCTCGAGCGCGCCCGCGCCGAGCGACGCTTCGTCGGTCCACGTCCAGCCGTCGGCGATGCCGTAGAGCTGCAGGCTTCCGAGCACCGTCACGGCGAGCAGCGGCGTCCAGCCCGCGAGGAAGAACAGCGCATAGCGCGAGCCGTGCCACGCCGCCGCGATCGCGACGCCGAGCAGCAGCGGCCCGCCGAGGATCAGCAGCGGGTTGATCAGCGCGCGGCCGAGCTCGTGCGCGCTCTCGAACGGCAGCAGGCCGAGCCCGGCGAGCGTCGCCACGACGGCCGTGTAGCCGAGCAGCACGCCGCGCCCGCGCGGCGCGTGGCGAGCGAGATGCGCGAAGCGGTCGAGGAACAGCACCGCGAAGACGATCGAGACGACCGTCGCGAGCCGCCCCCAGAGCCGCACGTTCGCCGCGAGCGCGGTCCAGCCGAGCGGATCGACGACGTAGCCGCTCTGCAGGATCATGATCACCGCATAGCCGAGCACGAAAACCGCGTAGTAGAGGAACGCGACGTCGCGAAGGCGCAGGCCGAAGAACAACGCGATCAGCGCCATCGCGACCATCGTCGACAAGCAGGCGCTGGCGATCGCGAGCCGGTTCGCGTCGGCGCGCTGGTACTCCATGAGCGGCCGCAACCTGAATGTCATCACCGAGGGGATCACGCCTCGCGCATCGACGTGAAGCCGCAAGGCCTCGCCTTCGGCCGGCGTCGTCTGGACCGGAAACGCGAGGCAGCCGTGACACGGGAAATCGCCGTCGTCGGGGCGCAACAGAGCGCGCTGCTGCGGCGGCGCGTCGGCCGACGCGTACAGCGTCAGCGTCTGCAGCCCCGGCGAGCCGACTTCGAGCACCCACGGTGCCGCCGGCCAGTGCCCGTCGGCCGGCCAGAGCAGGACCCAGCTGCCGCCCTCGCCGCCCGCGAAGGCGTGGAGGTGCGCCGGATCGAACGTCTCGACGCCCCCATCGCCGCGGTGCACGGCCGTTGCGGGCTCATGCGGCTCCGCCGCGCGCCAGGCGCCGGCGAGCGTCGTCGTCGAGGCAACGCCCGACAACGGGACCAGCGCGAGCAACAGGACGAGAACGAACGAACGCACGATCGGCAATTCCGCGCAGCAAATCGCTCGAAGCTGCAAGAGGCTTGCCATGACGGGTCCAGCATTGCAGCTCGGGCCGCGGCCGCGCAATGTCGCTTGCGCACGGCAGGCGCGCTATCGCGACAGTTCGCGCCGCGATCGGGGCCGATCGCAAACAATCGCAACGGTCGATATCGCGTCAGCCGGCGTCTTTGCCGGGGTCGGTCGCCGTCGATTCGGGCGTCCCGGCGGCGTTCGCCGACGACTTTCCGAAGTTCTGCTGCGCGAGCTCCTCGAGCTTTTCGCGATACGACGCCGAATCCATGAGGCCCATCGTGCGCGACATGACCTTGGCGCTGCTCGAGCCGACATGCGACCCGCTGAGCTGCCCGACCTCGGTGTCGAAGCGCTTGCGCGCGCGCGGCAGCGCCGCCTCGTCGCCGTACTGCTTCTTGAGCTCGCGCCAGAGTGCGTTGGCCTGCTGGTGCTCGGCCTCGCTCGCGCCGTCCCAGGCGGTCGCGAGCGAGCCCTGGAACGTCGGGTCCTTCCGCTCGGCGGCAAGCGCGAGCCAGGCTAGCCCGCGCGGCCGGTCCGCGGCGACGCCGCCGCCCTTGAAGTACGCGAGGCCGAGGTTGTACTGCGCGTCCTTCATCGCCCAGCCGGCCGAGACGAGCCATGCGTCGACGGCGGCCTGGCTCTGCCCCTTCTTGTAGTAGTCGAGCCCTTTCTGGAAGTAGTAGATGCCGGGCAGGAACCGCGCGGTCTCTTCCTGGAGGCTGATCGGCGGGCCCGCGTCGAAGCGCATGACCTGCGCGGGCAGCGTCGCGGCGAATCCGGGCCCGAGCGCGCAAACGGCGCACAAAAGCACTTTTCGACCAAGGGCACGGATGCGCATTCGGGATCCTCCGGCGGGGCCGCGGCGATTATGCGACGCCCTGCCGCGGCCGCCGCACGGCACGCGGCGCCGGTGTCTCACTTCGGCTCGTTTCGGCGTTCCTCGTCCGTAGCGACGACCTGACCGGGGGGAGACGGCATGGACGTTTCGCAGTTCACACGCATCACGGGGCGGCGCGCCCTCGCCTTGGCGATTGCGGTTGCATTCGCTTCGGGCGACGCGACTTCAGCTTCCTTCCCGAAACCGCACGGCGTGCTCCGCACGATCGTCGAGAACTGCGACGACAGCGGCCCCGGCAGCCTGCGCGATGCCTACTTCCACGCCGTAGACGGCGAGGAGCTCGACCTCACGCAGCTCACGTGCAGCCGCATCACGCTGACCACCGGCGCGCTGACCGACATCGCCCCCAACGTCGGCGTGTTCGGACCCGGCAGCGGCGCATTCACGATCGACGGCAACTACGCGAACCGCGTCTTCGTGCACAACGGCAACGGCGCGCTGCAGCTCGAGGGGCTCACGATCACGCACGGCAACTATTCCGGCGACTACGGCGGCGGTTGCATCTATTCCTACGGCGACGTCTATCTTCGCGACGTCACGGTTACCGCGTGCTCGCTGCGGGCCACCAGCGGATCGACCTACGGCGGCGGCATCCAGGTGCGGCATGACGCGACGCTGATCGCGAGCACGGTCTCGCACAGCCGCATCCTCGGTCACGGGGACACGTTCCGCGGCGGCGGCATCGCCAGCGGCCACCAGTTCGTCGCCGTGTACAGCACGATCAGCGACAACACGCTGATCTGCACGGACGCGCGCTATTGCCTCGGCGGGGGCCTTTTCACCCACGGCCGCACGGAGCTCGATTTCTCGACGGTTTCGGGCAATGTCGCCGACTACGGCGGGGGCATCTACCACCGCCCCGACACGAACGACGATCCGCTGCTGATCATGCAGAGCACGATCTCGGGCAACCATGCGAACCATGGCGCCGGCGGCGTGTTCGCCACGCACACGACGCTGATCAGCGACAGCACGATCACCGCGAACTCCTCGGTCCTGCCGGCCGGCGGCATCTCGTTCCCGCTGACCCGTCCGACGACGATGTACGGCACGATCGTCGCGAACAACACGACCGAGAGCGGCGCCGGCGCCGACATCGCGGGGTCCAAGCCGCTGGTCATCGGCGGCTCGCACAATCTCGTGATGGATGCGACCGTCGCTCTGCCGAACGACACGCTGACCGACGATCCGCTGCTCGGTCCGCTTCAGCTCAACGGCGGTCCGACCGCAACGCACGCACTCCCGCGCGGCAGTCCGGCGATCGATCGCGGCATCAACCATGCGCAGTTCGGCGAGTTTCTCTACGACCAGCGCGGCGCCGGCTATCCGCGCACGATCGGCGCCGATACCGACATCGGTGCGTTCGAGGCCAGCGACACGCTTTTCGCGAATGGTTTCGACGTACAGGCGCGACGGCGGGCTCGACCGTAGCGGTACACTGCGCGCTCCCTGCAGCGGAGCGCGCTCGCCATGAAGCCCAACCCCGCCTACATCGAGGCCGTGCAGGAAACGGTGCACGAAGCGCCGTATCCGAAGCTGATCGGGCTCACGATCGCCTCGCTCTCGTTCGATCGCTGCCGCATCGAGCTCACGCTCCGCGACGATCACATGCAGCCGTTCGGCATCGTGCACGGCGGCGTCATCGCGACGCTGATCGACACCGCGACGTTCTGGGCCGCGTTCCTGCGCCTGCCGGAGGACGCCGGGCTCGTCAACGTCGATCTCAAGCTCAATTACCTGAAGGCGGTTGCCCGCGGGCACCTGCGCGCCGAAGGCGAATGCCTGCGCTTCGGGCGGCAGATCAGCTACACGGTCGCGAGCGTGTACAACGAGGACAACGAGCTGATTGCGCACGGCACGTCGACGATGATGGCGCTGCCGGGCAAGGGACTTCGTGTCGGCATTCCCAAATTCCTCGATTGACGCCGCCGCGAAATCGGCTGCGTTCTACACAATTTCTATACAACGCAGCCGGTTCCCACTCGTAAGGAATGGAAACGTGACATAAGATGGCCGCGTGCCCGCGGTTGCGGGCGATGCGGAATCTCAGATGGAGTCCGCCGCGATTGAGCGCCTGCTGCTCGACGAGAATCCCGACGCGGTCATCGTGCTGACGCCGCGCTCGGAAGTCGTGCACTGGAACCCCGGTGCGGAGGCGATGTACGGATACACGGCGGCCGAAGCGATCGGCCGGCGGCTCCCCGAGCTCATCGTCCGCGGCGGCGGCTTCACCGCCGAAGTGCAGAACCTCATCGACGGCGCGCTCGCGACCGGCCACGTCACCGGCGAGGGCGTGCGCGTGCGCAAGGACGGCACGACGATCCACGTCGACGTCTCCTGCAAGGCGATCCGCGATGCAGCCGGTTCGGTCACGCATCTCCTCGTCACGCAGAAGGACGTCACGGCGCTCAAGGTGGTGCGCGACGCCAAGCTCGTCGAGGCGAAGTTCGGCAGCCTGCTCGAATCGATGCCGGACGGCATCGTGATGTCGAATTCGAGCGGCCGCATCGTGCTCGCGAACTCGCACGCCGAGCGCCTGTTCGGTTACGGACGCGGCGCGCTGCGCGGCGAGTCCGTCGAGATGCTGCTGCCGGAGCGCCTGCGCGATACGCACGTCGGCCACCGCGCCGGCTATTTTTCCGCGCCGCGCACGCGCTCGATGGGTGCCGGCTTCGCGCTGCGCGGCCGGCGCCGCGACGGCAGCGAGTTTCCGCTCGAAGTGAGCCTGAGCCCGGTCGAAACCGAGGAAGGCACGCTCGTGATGAGCGCCGTGCGCGACGCCAGCGAGACGCACAAGGCCGAGCAGAAATTCCGCGGCCTGCTCGAATCGGCGCCCGACGCGATCGTCATCGTCGATCCGGACGGCCAGATCGTCATCGTCAACTCGCAAGCCGAGAAACTGTTCGGGTACCGGCGCGAGGAGATGCTCGGGCGCAAGGTCGAGCTGCTGGTGCCCGAGCGTTTTCGCGGCGGTCATCCCGCGAAACGCAGCGGCTTCTTCCGCGATCCTCACGCGCGCTCGATGGGCGCGGGCCTCGAGCTCTACGGCCTGCGCTCGGACGGTACCGAGTTCCCGGTCGAGCTCAGCCTGAGTCCGCTCGAAACGCCCGAAGGCGTGCTCGTCTCGAGCGCGATCCGCGACATCACCGACCGCAAGCGGATCGAATCGGTGCTGTCGGACAAGAACCGCGAGCTGCGCACCGCGGCCGAGGCCAAGGACCGCTTCCTCGCCAACATGTCGCACGAGCTGCGCACGCCCCTCAACGCGATCATCGGCTTCACCGGCACGCTCCTGATGCGCCTCCCCGGCCCGATCACCAGCGCGCAGGAGAAGCAGCTCAACACGATCCAGGGCAGCGCGCGCCATCTCCTCTCGCTGATCAACGACCTGCTCGACGTCGCGAAGATCGAAGCCGGCAAGCACGAGCTCCGCCTGCAGCCGGTGTCGTGCGCCGAAGTCATCGACGAGGTCGCCTTGTCGCTGCGCCCGCTCGCGGAGAAAAAGGACATCGGCTTCACGCACGACACCGCAGAAGACATCGTGATGCGCACCGACCGGCGCGCGCTGAGCCAGATCGTGATCAACCTCGCCAACAACGCGATCAAGTACACCGACGCAGGCACCGTCTCGATCCGGCTCGTGCGCTTTCCGGCCGACGCCGACTCGCTCGGCGAGATCCGCGTCAGCGACACCGGCACCGGCATCCGACCCGAAGACGAAACCAGGCTGTTCCAGGCGTTCACGCAGCTCGACGCGTCATCGACGCGCCGCCACGAGGGCACCGGCCTCGGCCTGCACCTTTCGCAGAAGCTCGCCGAGCTGCTCGGCCTTCGCATCACCTTCGCGACGCGCTACGGCGAGGGCAGCACGTTCACGCTTCATCTCAAGGACGCCTGAGGCGCTGCCGTGGCCCGCATCCTCCTCATCGAAGACAACCCCGACAACCTCGAGCTGATGTCGTACCTGCTCGGCGCGTACGGGCACACGGTCGCGACGGCCGACGACGGCGAGAGCGGCATCGCCGTCGCGCGCGAGACGAAGCCCGACCTCGTCGCGTGCGACATCCACCTGCCCGGCGTCGACGGCTACGGCGTCGCCAGGGCGCTCAAGGCCGAAGCGTCGCTCGACGGCACGCCGGTCGTCGCGGTCACCGCGCTCGCGATGGTCGGCGATCGCGAGAAGATCCTCGCCGCCGGCTTCGACGGCTACATCACGAAGCCGATCGATCCGCACCAGGTCGTCGCGGAGCTCGACGCATTCCTACCGCAAAGCCTCCGCGGCGCCGCGCCGCAGCACGAGTTCGGCCGCGCGGCCGCGGTCGCCGATACCGAACGCGCGAAGCTCGCGGCGATCCTCGTCGTCGACGACGCGCCGACCAACCGCGAGCTGATCCTCGAGACGCTGACGCCGTACGGCTACGACGTGCGCCTCGCCGAAAGCGTCGCCGAGGCGATGGAGATCCTGCGCGATTTCACGCCCGACCTGATCCTCTCGGACCTGCACATGCCCGGCGAGGACGGCTTCAAGTTCATCCGTCGCATCAAGGACGTTCCGCGTCTTGCGGCGCTGCCGTTCATGTTCATCAGCTCCTCGGTCTGGGGCGAGAACGATCGCGAAACGGCGCTGGCGCTCGGCATCACGCGCTTCCTGCTGAGGCCGATCGAGCCTCGCAGGCTCATCGACGAGATCGCGCGCTGCCTGCCCGAGCGCCGCGGAGCGAACGATGGCGGCGATCCTGGTCGTTGACGATCGCGCGATCAACCGCGAGTTCCTCGCGACGCTGCTCGGGTACGTGGGCCACGCGGTGCTGCAAGCCGCGGACGGCGCCGAGGCGCTCGCGATCGCGCGCGAGCACCGGCCCGATCTGATCGTCACCGACGTGCTGATGCCGAACATGGACGGCGTCGAGCTCGCCGACCGCGTGCACGACGATCCCGCGATCGCCGGCACGCCGATCATCTTCTACACCGCGACGTATCGCGTGCCCGAAGCGTCGGTGCTCGCCGAGTCGTGCCGCGTCGCCGCCGTGATCGCGAAGCCCGCCGAGCCGCAGACCATCCTCGACGCAGTCGCCGCCGCGCTCGGCACGGGACCCGCACCGGTGCTGATGCCGCAGCAGGCCGCCGCGCCGCCGAGCTTCCTCGGCGCGCGCCTGCCGAGCTACCTGCGCGAGCTCAGCGAGCTGCAGCAGCGCCTGCGCCGCGTGCTCGACGAAGCGCTCGAGGAGCAGCGCGCCGAACGGCACGATCCGATCGTCGCTTCGTACCAGACGCTGGGCCTGCGCATGGCCGCGCTGCTCGAGCTCGGGCTCGTGATCGCATCCGAGCGCGACCCGCAGAACCTGCTCGACGTGTTCTGCAGCGGCGCGCAGGACATCATGAACTGCAAGGGAGCGCTCGTCGCCGTGCTCGATGCACAGGAGCGTCGCATCGAGGCCCATGCCGAGTGCGGACTATCGCTCGATCGCGCGACCGTCGAGGCGTTCGAACCCAAGCGCGGGGTCCTCGGCGAGATCCTAGCCGACGGAAAGCCGAGGCGCTTGCGCGACCGCGGCGCCATCGACGAGGCGGGTCTCGCCGCGCTCGCGCCCACGGCGGAATCGATGCTGGTCGTGCCGCTGCCGCTCCGCTCGACCGCGGCCGTGCGCGGCTGGCTGTGCTTCGCCGATCGCGTCGGCGATAGCTTCGACGAGGAGGACGCGCAGTTCGGCATGACGCTCGCGGCGCAGCTCGCGCTCGCCTACGGCAACGTCGCGATGTACGACGAGATCCAGCGCCACGCGGCGAAGCTCGAAGTCGAGATCGTCGAGCGCCGCCGCGCGCAGGAGGAGCTCGCGCATCGCATCAGCCACGACCAGACGACCGGCCTGCCGCGCTTCGTGCTGATCGAGGAGCACCTGCAGCTCGTGCTCGCCGAGGCGGCGCTGCGCGGTGGGCGCGTGCTGGTGTTCTACGTCGACGTCGATCGCTTCCACACGGTCAACGAGACGCGCGGCCGCGCGACGGGGGATCACGTGCTGCGCTCGCTCGCGGCGCGCTTTCGCGAGCTCATCGGCGAGCACGGCCGGCTCGCGCACGTCGCCGCGGACGAACTCGCGATCGTGCTCGAGGAAACGCACGCGACGTTCGACGCGATAGCGTTCGGCGAGGCGCTGCGCGCCGCCGGCGAGGAACCCGTCATGGACGGCCAGGAAAAGATATACGTGACCTGCAGCGTCGGCGTCAGCGGCTTTCCGGACAACGGCAAGAACCCGCTGGAGCTCTTGCGCCAGGCCGAGGCCGCGATGATGCATGCCAAGCGCGCCGGCCGGAACTCGGTGAGTGCGTTCTCCAACGACCAGAAGCAACAACTGCAGGATCGCGTGTCGCTCGGCCCCGAGCTCCGCGACGCGATCGCCGACGGACAGCTCGTGCTGCACTACCAGCCGCTCGTCGGCGCGCGCGGCTGGCGCGTGATGGGCTTTGAGGCGCTCGTGCGCTGGGAGCGGCCCGGCTTCGGCCTCCTCGCGCCCGACCGCTTCCTGCGGGTCGCCGAGGAATTCGGGCTCATCGTCGACATCGACAAGTACGTGCTCGAATCGGCGAGCCGGCAGGCGCGCGCATGGCTCGACGCCGGCTTCGAGGACTTCACGGTCGCGGTCAACGTGTCCGCGACGCACATGCTGCGCGCCGATTTCGTCGACAACGTGCGCGCCGCGCTCGCCGGCTGGGAGCTGCCCGCACGCTGCATCGAGCTCGAGCTCACCGAGAACATGACGAGCGAAAACGTCGAGCGCATGATCGGCACGCTCGAAGCGCTGAAGACGATCGGCGTCGGGCTTTCGCTCGACGATTTCGGCACGGGTTACTCGAGCCTCAACTACCTGCGCCGCTTTCCGATCGACACGCTGAAGATCGACCGCTCGTTCGTGCGCGACATCGCGACCGATCCCGGTGCCGCGAACATCTGCCGCTCGATCGTCACGATCGGCCACGAGCTCGGCATGGTCGTGCTCGCCGAAGGCGTCGAGACGGCCGAGCAGATCGGCTATCTCCATCGCAACGGCTGCGACGCCTTCCAGGGTTTCTGGTTCGGCAAGCCGGTACCCGCGTCGCAAGCCGAGCTGCTGTTGCGCCAGCGCAGTGTCGGCGAGCGCGTGCGCCGAGAAATCGCGGGCGCCGAGGCCTAGCCGAAGCCATTCGCAAAGGAGTGTGTCCGCGAAGCGGGCACCGCTGGCGTCGGCCACTATTTAGCGTGTATGCTAAATGTCAGGTATGATGCGCAAGCCGCGGGACGCTGCCGAAACCAAAGCGCGGATGGACGCCTACGAGGCGGTCTTCACCGCGCTCGCGCATCCGGTGCGCCGGCGCATCCTGCTGACGATGAATTTCGAGGGCGGCTCGATGAGCGCGGGCGCGATCGCCGAGATGTTCGAGCACGCGTGGCCGACGACGACGCGCCACGTGCAGGTGCTCGAATCGGCCGGGCTGCTGCGCCACGAGCGCCAGGGACGCAGCCGCGTCTATCACATCGAGCGCAAGCGCCTCGAGCTGGTCCGCGACTGGCTCGACTGGTTTTCGAAGGTTCCCTACTGACGAGCGAGCGAGGTCGACATGGCAACGAAAAAGAAGGCATCGAAGAAGGCGGCGACGCGAAAGGCGTCGGGCAAACCCGCGCGTCGAAGTGCGCCGGCGAGGAAGAAATCCGCTGCGAAGAAGGCGCCGGCGAAGAAGCCGGTCGCGCGCAAGACCGCCGCATCGGCTCGCGCCGACGTGCCGAGCCTCTTCCGCATCAACGTCGAAGTCGGCAGTCTCGACGACGCCGACCGCTTCTACGGCGAGCTGTTCGGCATCCCTGGCCGCCGCCAGGCCGGCTCGCGCGTGTACTTCCAGTGCGGTCCGGTCACGCTGCAGGTCGTCGACGTCTCGTCGATGGGCATGGGTGTGCCGCATCCCGCGGCGAAGGCGCTCTATTTCATCGTCGACGACCTCGACGCGGTGTTCGCGCGCGCGGCGAAGCTCGGCTGCCTGTCGCAGGAGCTCGTGCACGGCTCGCCCGGCGGCGCGATCAGCGTAAGGCCGTGGGGCGAGCGCTCGTTCTACGCCGAGGACAAGTGGCTGAATCCGCTGTGCTTCGTCGAGGCCGGAACGACCTATCCCGGCTGACGCGGGTCAGACGTCCACGTTCCGACGCACGGCGTCGATGTCGCGCACCGGCCGGATCTCGATGCAACCGGTGCGCGCCCACGGAAATTCGGACGCGATGCGCACGGCCTCGTCGAGGCTGTCGGCTTCGATGAGATTGAAGCCGCCGAGCATCTCCTTGGTCTCGGCGAACGGTCCGTCGACGACGCTGACGCGCCCGCTGCGGATGCGCACGGTCTTCGCCGTCGCCGGCGCCTCGAGCTGCTGCGATTCGATGAGGTGGCCGCGGTCGCGCAGCTCGTCGGCGTGCACGAAGCAGCCGCGCATCATCGCGTCGGCTTCGCCGGCGGGGAGCGCATCGAGCAGCGCGTCGTCGTTGTAGACCAGCAGGAGGTATTTCATCGGCGCCTACATGTTGCGGCGGTACTCGCCGCCGACTTCGTACAGAGCGTGACTGATCTGCCCGAGACTGTGCGTCTTCACGGCATCCATCAATGACGCGAACACATTGCGGCGCTCGCGCGCCGTGTTCTGCAACGGACGCAGGCCGTCCTTCGCGTAAGCGTTGCGGGCCTTCTGGTACGCCTGCACGTTGGTGATCTGCTGGCCCTTCTCGTCGGTCGTCGAGCGGATCAGCTCGATCGTCGTCGTGATGTCGCCGGCGTGCTCCTTCGGCAAGAACGTGTTGACGCCGATCAGCGGCAGCGAGCCATCGTGCTTCTTCTGCTCGTAGTAGAGCGATTCTTCCTGGATCTTGCCGCGCTGGTACATCGTGTCCATTGCGCCGAGGACGCCGCCGCGCTCGCTGATCGCCTCGAACTCCTTGTAGACGGCTTCCTCGACGACGTCGGTGAGCTTGTCGATGATGAAGCTGCCCTGCCAGGGGTTCTCGCAGAAGTTGAGACCGAGCTCGCGGTTGATGATGAGCTGGATCGCCACCGCGCGGCGCACCGATTCCTCGGTCGGCGTCGTGATCGCCTCGTCGTACGCGTTCGTGTGCAGCGAATTGCAGTTGTCGAACAGCGCATAGAGCGCCTGCAGCGTCGTGCGGATGTCGTTGAACTGGATTTCCTGCGCGTGCAGCGAGCGGCCCGACGTCTGCACGTGGTACTTCATCATCTGACTGCGCGGCGAAGCGCCGTAGCGCTCGCGCATCGCGCGCGCCCAGATGCGGCGCGCGACGCGGCCGATCACGCTGTACTCGGGATCCATGCCGTTCGAGAAGAAGAACGAAAGGTTCGGCGCGAAGTCGTCGATCTTCATGCCGCGCGCGAGGTAGTACTCGACGATCGTGAAGCCGTTCGACAGCGTGAACGCGAGCTGCGAGATCGGATTCGCGCCGGCCTCGGCGATGTGGTAGCCCGAGATCGACACCGAATAGAAATTGCGGACCTTGTTCTCGACGAAGAACTGCTGGATGTCGCCCATCATGCGCAGCGCGAATTCCGTCGAGAAGATGCAGGTGTTCTGCGCCTGGTCTTCCTTGAGGATGTCGGCCTGCACGGTGCCGCGCACGACGGCGAGCGTCTCGGTGCGGATCTTGGCGTACGTCTCGGCATCGAGGACCTGATCGCCGGTGACGCCGAGGAGGCCGAGCCCGAGCCCGTCGTTGCCTTCGGGCAGCATGCCGCCGTAGCGCGGACGGTCGCGGCCTTCGAACAGCTTCTCGATCTTCGCGTGCGCTTCGTCCCAGCGCGACTGGTCGGCGCGAAGGTATTTCTCGACGGCCTGATCGACCGCCGTGTTCATGAACATCGCGAGGATGATCGGCGCGGGCCCGTTGATCGTCATCGACACCGACGTCGTAGGCGCAGAAAGATCGAAGCCCGAATAGAGCTTCTTCATGTCGTCGAGCGTCGCGATGCTGACGCCGGAATTGCCGATCTTGCCGTAGATGTCGGGGCGCTCGGCCGGATCCTCGCCGTACAGCGTGACCGAATCGAACGCGGTCGAAAGACGCGCCGCCTTCTGCCCGATCGACAGGTAATGGAAGCGCCGGTTCGTGCGCTCGGGCGTGCCCTCGCCCGCGAACATGCGCGTCGGGTCCTCGCCTGTGCGCCGGTACGGATACACACCGCCCGTGTACGGATACGCGCCCGGCAGGTTCTCCTTGCAGAGGAACGTCAGAAGCTCGCCCCAGCTCTTGTACGTCGGCGCCGCGATCTTCGGCACCTTCTGGTGCGAGAGCGACTCGACGTAATTGTTGCCTTCGACCGGTTTGCCGCGCACTTCGTAGACGTAATGCTCGTCGGTGATCGACTTGAGGCGCTGCGGCCACTCGCGCAGCAGCGCGATCGATTCGGTCGTCAGCGACTTCAGCGCGTCCTGGTAGCGCTGGCGCAGCACGAGCACACTGCGGTCGGCACCCGCGTCCTTGAGGAGATCGGCCGGGTCGAAAAGGTCGAGCGCCTTCGGCAGCTTCGCGTCCTCGAGCTCGTGCAGCGCCTGCCACATCGCCTGCGCGCGATCGGCCGCTTCGGCCTGCTTGCCGATATCCGTGTTGATGCCGCGCCCCTGCTCGGCGATCTCGGCGAGGTAGCGCACGCGGCTCCCCGGAATCAGCACGGTCGCGCGCGGTTCCTTGAGCGAGGTGTCGACGTGCGGCGTCCACTTCTCCGCCGGCACGTGCAGCTTGTCGCGCAGCAGCCGGCAGAGATTCGCGAACATCCACGTCACGCCGGGATCGTTGAACTGGCTCGCGATCGTCGGATAGACCGGAACGTCCTCGTCCTTCAGCTTGAACGCGGTGCGGTTGCGCTTCCACTGCTTGCGCACGTCGCGCAGCGCATCCTCGGCGCCGCGCTTGTCGAACTTGTTGAGCACGACGAGCTCGGCGAAATCGAGCATGTCGATCTTCTCGAGCTGGCTCGCCGCGCCGTAGTCGCTCGTCATCACGTACATCGGGAAATCGACGAGATCGACGATCTCCGAATCCGACTGGCCGATGCCGGCGGTCTCGACGATCACGAGGTCGTAGCCGAGCCCCTTGAGGCACGCGATGCAGTCCTTCAGCACGACGTTCGTCGCCGCGTGCTGGCGCCGCGTCGCCATCGAGCGCATGAAGACGCGCTTCGAGCGCAACGAGTTCATGCGGATGCGATCGCCGAGCAGCGCGCCGCCGGAACGGCGCCGCGTCGGATCGACCGCAAGCACCGCGATGCGCATCTCGGGAAACGCGTGCAGGAAGCGCAGCAGCAGCTCGTCGACGACGCTCGACTTGCCCGCGCCGCCGGTGCCAGTGATGCCGACGACCGGCGTCTTGCCGCCCGCGAGCTGCCATTCCTTGCGCAGGCGCGTAAGGTCGCTCTCGTCGAGCGAGCCGTCCTCGATCACCGACAGCATCTCGCCGATCGAGATCTCGTCGTCGAGCGACACGCGCGACGGCCGTTCGGTCGGCAGGCGATGCTCCTGCGCGCGGCGCACGACGTCCTCGATCATCGCGACGAGACCGAGGTGCATGCCGTCGTTCGGATGATAGATGCGCTCGACGCCGTAGGCCTGCAGCTCGGCGATCTCCTCCGGCGTGATCGTGCCGCCGCCGCCGCCGAACACGCGCACGTGCTGTGCGCCGCGCTGCTTGAGCATGTCGACCATGTACTTGAAGTACTCGACGTGGCCGCCCTGGTACGACGACACCGCGATCGCGTCGGCGTCTTCCTGCAGCGCCGCGCGCACGACGTCCTCGACGGCGCGGTTGTGGCCGAGATGGATGACTTCGGCGCCCTGCGCCTGGATCAGGCGGCGCATGATGTTGATCGCGGCGTCGTGGCCGTCGAAAAGGCTCGCCGCGGTGACGAAGCGCAACGGCGCGCGCTCGGCCGAGGGTTCGCTGGCGACGTGCTTGGCAGGCGTGCTCATGCTGGATCCGCGATCGGGAGGCTCAGAATGCGAATTGTAGCGTCCCGGCGCGTTTTCCGTCCCGCGCGCGGGCCCCCGCCGATGCCGTTCCGGCGCGCAAACCTCACGTTTCGCGCGTGTTCGTCAGCGGCGTGACACATCGGGCAGCGGCGCCGCGCGCAGCGGCACCGGCGTCGACTGCACGATCGAGCTCGTCGTGCTGCCGTATTTCAGGATTTCGTCGAGCACCGCCTCGAGCAGCTCTACTCGGCCGACCAGCACCTTCATGATGAAGCAGTCCTCGCCGGTCACGCGGTGGCACTCGACGATCTCGGGCGTCGCGCGCGCGAGCTCGGCGATCGCCGGCAGCTGGCCGGGCATCGGGCGCACGCGCACGAACGCCGTGATGCCGAGCCCGAGCGCGGCCTGATCGACGTCGAGCCGCGCACCGCGGATCACGCCGGCGTCCTGCATGCGCTGCACGCGCTCGGTGACGGCCGGCGCCGACATGCCGATGCGGCGCGCGAGCTCGCTCATCGCGATGCGCGGATCGTCGATCAGCGCGTCCAGGATGCGCACGTTGGTCGCATCGAGAACCTGGCTGACATTATCGAAGGAATTTCGTTCGATTTTCCTTGACATTAAAGTCGCTTCGTCTACATGACCTGCGGATGGCCATTCAAAGATCACCATTCGCCTTCGACAATAGCACACAACCTCGCTGCACATGGAAAAATCCGATGAAATCCGCAGAAATTCCGTTCAGCCGACGACGCGCACTCGCGGCGGATGCGATTCCGCCGCACGCGTTCTTCGTCGTCAGCGCCATCTTCCATTACCTCGGCCCGGCGTTCGCGGTGCTGCTCTTCCAGTTCGTCGGCTCGCTCGGCGTCGCGTGGCTGCGCATCACGACGGCCGCGCTCGCTTTCTCGCTGTGGCGACGGCCGTGGCGCGTGCTCGCGACCGCCAGCCGGCCGCAGCTTCGGCTGCTGCTCGCGATGGGCGCGATCCTCGCCGTGATGAATTCGGTCTTCTATCTTGCGATCGAGCGCCTGCCGCTCGGCACGGTCGGCGCGATCGAATTCCTCGCGCCGATCGCGATCGCGGTCTTCGGGCTGCGTGACCTGCGCAACGTCGCGGCGCTCGTCGTCGCGGTCGGCGGCGTCGCGCTGCTGACTAACGTGCGCTTCGGCGGCGATCCGCTCGCCTACGTCTTCGCGTTCGCCAACTGCGCGCTGTTCGCGGGCTACATCGTCGCGGGCCATGCGCTGGCGCGCGACGGCGGCGCGTCTGGCATCGACCGGCTCGGCGGCGCGATGCTGATCGCGGCGTTCGCGGCCGCGCCGATCGGGCTTCGCGATGCGTTGTCGGCGTTCCACGATCCACGCCTCCTGCTCGCCGCGGTCGGCGTCGGCATTTCCTCGTCGGTGATCCCGTACGTCTGCGACCAGCTCGCAATGGCGCGCCTGCCGCGCTCGACGTTCGCGCTGCTGCTGGCGCTCCTGCCGGCGACGGCGAGCCTCATCGGCGCGCTCGTGCTGCGGCAGATCCCCTCGCCGGTCGAGATCGCCGGCATTGCACTGGTCATCGGCGGCGTGCTGCTGCACCGTACGTCCACCGCAGCCTGACGAAGGAGACGACGATGACGACCCGAATCGGCGAAGGCGGCTGCCTGTGCGGTGCGCTGCGCTATCGCCTCGAAGGCGAGCCCGAGGGTGGCACGATCTGCCACTGCGAATCGTGCCGCCGCTCGTCCGGCGCGCCGTCGCTGGCGTGGGTGATCTTTCCGGCCGGCGGCTTCCGCTTCACGGCGGGCGAGCCGCGCCACTATCGCTCGTCGCCGCACATCGAGCGCAGCTTCTGCGGCAACTGCGGCACGCAGGTGCTGTATCGCAGCGAGCGCCGGCCCGACGTGGTCGATATCCCGACGGCGACGCTCGATGCGCCGAACGACTACCCGCCCGACCGGGAGATCTGGACCGGCGAGAAGATCGAGTGGGAGACTCTCAACGGCAAGCTGCCGGTCTATCCGCGCAGCAGCAAGGGCTGAGCGCACCGCGCATCGGGGCTTCGCATGAGCCGCATCCTCTATTCCGGCACGCGCAACGCGTCGAGCTGGGCGCTGCGCGCCTGGCTCGCGCTGCGCGAAGCCGGCGTCGAGTTCGAAGAGCACGTCGTCGACATCCGCCGGCCGCAGCGCTTCGCGAACCTCGCGAAGATCGGCGAGTTCTCGCCGCCCGCGGCCGTGCCCGTGCTGGTCGACGGCGACACGGTGATCTTCGATTCGCTCGCGATCATGGAGTACGCGAACGAGCTCGGCGGCGGACGTCTCCTGCCGGCCGACCCGAAACGCCGTGCGCACGCGCGCTCGCTGCTCGCGTGGCAGCACTCGGGACTGTCCGGAATCTGCGCGGGCCTCTCGTACGAGAGCGCGTTCTATCCGAAGCGGCGCGCGATGACGGAGGCGGAATTCGGCGAAGCGAAGCGCCTCTTCGACGTCTGGGAAAACGAGCTTCGCGCGAGCGGCGGTCCGTTCCTCGCGGGCGATCTCGCGCTGCCGGATATCGCGTTCGTTCCGGCCGTTCTGCGACTCGCCGCGCATACGGATCGGCTCGCGGAATGGCCGCTCGCCCACGCGTGGTCGCAACGCTTGCTCGCGCGCCCCGCGCTCGTCGAATGGCTGGCCGAAGCGCGCACGCTGCCGCCGGTGTTCCAGGACGACTACGTCGCGTGACGCCGCGGCGCTAGGCGATTCCGAACGGCAGCGCCGGCGTCGACACGACACGTTCGCCGACGGTGCCGCCGCGCACGAAATCGAGGATCGCGCCGATCACGCCGGTGTCGCCGAGGATGCGGTTGTGGCCGAGCCCGACCGTGCTCAGCATGCGCGACGACGGCCAGAAGCGCGCGTAGCGCTCGCCTTCGTCCCACGGCACTTCGCGATCGTCGAGATCGTGGATGATCAGCGCGGGCCGGTCGATCTCGTGCACGCTGTGGTGCGCCTGCACGTCCTCGAGCCGCACCGACGTGCGCGCTTCGAGCGCGCGGTGCATGCGCTCGCGAAGGTGCGGCGCGAGGCCGACGAAATCGGCGAAGCGATCCGCCGCCGCGGCGAGATCGGCCGGCGGCGCGATCAGCACGGCGCTGTGGGCGTCGAGACCGTCGTGCAGCGCGATCGCGGCCGCCGCGCCGCCCATCGAGTGGCCGATCACGGCGGACGCATGACCGAACAGCTCGCCGACCGCGCGGATGCAGCGCGCGAATTCCGGCAGCGTCGCGGTGGCGCCGGTGCTGCGGCCGTGAGCGGGCTGGTCGAAGGCGACGACAGCGAATCCCGCGGCGCGCAGCGCGTTGATCAGCGGCATGAAGCGCAGCGCGAAATCGGACCAGCCGTGTGCGACGAGCACGTACGGCTGCGCGTCGGGATCGCCCCAGCGATAGCCGCGGATCGTGTACGGACCGACGTCGAGCACGAACGTCGCCGCGCCCTCGTCGTCCGCCTGTGCGGCCTTGCGGCGTGCGTCGGCGGACGGCTTGCAGAACACGTCGACGGCCCGCGAAATCGTTGCGCGCGGAGCGACCCAGCTGCCGACCGAAAATGCGGCGCGGACGACCCCTGGGACGGCATTTTTGCGAACGCTCGTGCTTTTTTGCGGCGAGGGACTGAGGGCCAGCATGGAAGCCTCCGTGGATCAGGATTTGTAGGACGCGAGCAGGCGATCGAGCGCGCGCTCGGCACGCTCGCTGGCTTCGTCGAAGCCGAACAGGCGCCAGTCGTGGTGCATCACGAGCTCGACGCCGAAGATCTCGAACGCGAGCTGCGCGGGATCGGTGTCGGCCTTGAGCTCGCCCGTCTCGACGGCCATCGAGATCGCGCGGGCCAGCTCCTTGCGCAGGCGTGTCTGGTAGACGATCACGCGATCGCGGATCGGGCCCGGGCGGTCGTCGTATTCGATCGCCGCGCTGACCATCGGGCAGCCGCCCTGCTCGCTGCGCAGCCACTTCATCCAGCGACGGCCGATCGCCTCGAGGCGCGGCAGGCCGCGGCGCTCGCGGATCGCCGGCAGGAAGACGTTCTCGGTGAAGCGCTGGGCCGCGGCGTCGAGGACTGCGATCTGCAGGTCCTCGCGCGAGCCGAAGTGCGCGAAGACGCCGCTTTTCGACATGCCGACCGAGCTCGCCACCGTGCCGATCGAAAGGCCTTCGAAGCCCTCGCGACGGACCATCTGGTAGGCGCGCTCGATGATCGAGTCGCGGGTGGCGGCACCTTTGGTGGCGGTTGCGGCAGCTTGCATGGTCGTCTTTTTAGCACGACCGTTCGTTCTTTTCAAGTGCGGCGCCGCAGCCCCTTCCTAGCCAGCCCCCTTTCGTCATTCCGGCGAAAGCCGGAATCCATTTTGCTTTCCCGCCAACATCAAAATGGATCCCGGCTTTCGCCGGGATGACGGGCGAAGGTTTTCGTGTGGACG
>Ga0126377_10000259_pt1 | contig 31005 bp, 27 predicted proteins | sample PanSoiMetPlot_22_FD_92647 | JGI IMG/M metagenome (GOLD analysis project Ga0126377, IMG submission 92647) | Tropical forest soil microbial communities from Panama - MetaG Plot_22 | ecosystem: Environmental > Terrestrial > Soil > Tropical forest > Bulk soil | place: Panama | collected 2016-02-17 | reverse complement strand
GCCGTCGTTGCCGGCGAAGACGCGCGGCGGGTTGCGCACCTGCTCGAACGCGATGGCGTGGAAGTCAGGGTGGATGTTGAACTGGAGGCCGAAGCGAGACCCGACCATCGCCTTCACCCAGGTCGGCGGCGGCGCGCCCGGAACAGGGTGGTTGGCGTTCTGCAGCATGAACAGCTCGACCAGGCCGACGAAGACGAACTCCGGGTTGGTCGGGCTGACCCCGATCGCCAGGTTGTAGCCGCCCTGGCCCATGATGGCGAGGTCGAAGCCGACGCCGATCGGGATCTCCTGCCACACGGCGGCGTTGAACGCGGGGCGGGCGTTGGCCTGCTGGCAGCGGAAGACCGCCGCGAACGCGTCCGGGTTGCCGGTGAACGGGTTGACCGCCTGCGCGTACAGCACGAACACGACCGCCGGCGTGTCGCGGCAGACCGCCAGCTTGGCGCGGACCATGTTGGCGCCGGGCGGAATCGTCTGGGCGGCTCCGAAGCCGGCCACGAACTCCGGCACCGCCGCGGTGCCGCCGGCCGGGATCGGCTGGGCGATCGACGGCGCGGCGGCGGCGAACAGCGGCGTGATCGCGGCGACCGCGGCGGTCGGGTCGTCGATCCGGACGATGTCGCCGAGCGTGGTGAACTTGCGGCAGAGGTAGAGCACGAACGGATGCGGCTGCGGACCGACCGGCAGCGGCGCGGCCGGCAGCGCCCCGCCGAACGCGAGGTCCGAGTACTCGACGCCAGCTTCGAACTGATCGATCACCGGCGGCCCCGCGACCGGGACGCGGATGCGGAAGACGCCGCGCCGCCCGACCACCCAGGCGTGGTCGCGATCGGTCGGGTGGCAGGCGATCGCCTCGATGAGCTCCATGCCGTCGAGTTGCGCGACCGTCGCGACCTGGGCGAAGTTCTCGCCGTTGTCGGTGCTGCGGAACACCCCGGCCCCGGCGATCGTGAAGCCGTTCTGGACCGGCTCGCCGGTCGCGACCCAGACCGTGGTCTGCGCGATCGGGTCGCCGGCCCGGTGGTGCAGCGAGATCGACGCGATCGTCAGCGACTCCTGCTCGTGCCAGAGCGGGAACCAGGTCTCGCCGCCGTTCACCGACTTGAAGACACCGCCGGTGCCGCTGCCCGCGAAGAGGATGCTGTCGTCGTGCGGGTGGACCGCGACGGTGCGCACTCGCCCGCCGATGTTGCGCGGCCCGCGCGGGATCCAGTTGTGCCGCCCGGCCACCGGCGCGCGCGGCACCCCGGCGTTCAGCATCGCCTGGGCCGGCGCTCGCACGTTGGCCAGGCGCGGATCGTCGCCGACCCCGCCCGGGTGCGGCAGGTTGATGCCGGCGAGGCGGAGCGCCCAGACGTCCTTGGACTCCTCCTCCCCCTCCTCCTCGAACGAGACGCGCAGCTCCTCCTCGTCGATCGGCATCAGGCCACCAGGTCGAGGAGGAAGCGCAGCGCGTCGCTGAGCTGCTGGTTGCCGGGGGACAGCGCCGGGCCGGCGCCGGTCTGGACCGGCGGCGTGTAGCGCTCCGGCCCGATCGCGCCCGCGTCGGACAGCGGGTCCTCCGCCATGCGCGCCCACGCCCGCCAGAGCGGCACCCACCCCATCGCGTTGGCCAGCGCCTCGCCGGCCGGGACCGGCGACGCCGGCGCGCCCGGGCGGATCCCCTCGTCGGCGAACGTGCCCGGCGCGGCGGGCGGCTCGTACCGCTCGGTCTGCGCCCCGCCGTGCACCACCATGCGCCACTCGTTGACGCGCCGCTCGTCCAGGTTCCACTGGCGCAGCACCCGATAGGCGGGGGTGAGCGGGACGGCGACCGGCGGCGTCGCGGTGGTCTCGCCGGCCAGGCCGGTGCGCAGGTGGCGCGCGGCGCCGACGCAGAGGAGCGAGGCCAGGTCGGCGGCCAGCCCGAGCGCGCTGCCGTCCAGGTCGTGCAGCGTCGCCTCCGGGACCAGCTTGTAGGAGTCGAGCGGCGAGCAGCCCTGGCCGCGCGTGCCGAACGGCGTGGTCAGCTTGGAGCGCGGCGCGTGGCGGAGCAGGAACGCGGTCTCCGGCGTCTTGCCGACCGGCAGGAAGTCGCCGACGTGCGCGTCGTGGAGCGGGAACGTGCTCTTCTCGTCGCCCGGGTCGGAGAGCGTATCGGGGGCGGGGAAGCGGACCTCCGGCTCGTGCGCGAAGAGCGTGGCCTCCAGCCCCGGCATCTGCGCCTGGAGGAGGGTCCTCAGCTCGGCCGCGGTCACCGACGGAGACGGGAGCGTCACGGTCGTGCGCGTGCCGTCGTCGCGCAGGAAGACGATCGTGCTGCCGCGCGGGTTGATCTCGAGATCGCCCGGCCCGGTCCAGCGCAGCTTGAGGATCGCGCGGCGCCCGGCCGGGTAGCGGTGGGTGGCGAGCGGCTGGGTCCCGGGCACGTCCTCGCGCCAGAGCGTGGCGTCGTCGAACAGGTGGGCGAGCGAGCGCGGCACCTCGCCGGCCGGCCCGGGCAGCGCCTCGAGGAGCGGCACCCCCTCGCGCCGCTCGCGCAGGAAGACGGTGATGCCGCCGGTCAGCGAGAACAGCCAGCCGACCGTGAACCCGATCGGAATGGCGTAGACCACCAGCCCGATGCCGAGGGTCAGCCAGAACCCGACCTCGCCGAACTGCCAGCGCCCGGCGCGCAGGATGGCGGCGAGCAGGCCGACCAGGGCCATGCTGATGATCGGCAGCGCCTGGATGAAGTAGAGCAGGGCCGGGCCGCGCCGGCCGAATCCGAGCTCGATGAAGCCTCGGATGATGGCGTAGAGGTCGGTCGACGCCAGCAACCCGAACAGGATCCAGCGCGACGCCTCGTCGGTGTCGCCGATGACCATGCCGCCGAAGACCAGGAGGCCGACCAGGCGCGCGACGAAGAGCCCGATCGAGTCGAAGTACGGGTTCCAGTCGCCCGGGATGAGCGAGTGGAGCTGCATGGTGACGCCGAACGGCGTGAAGATGCCGATGAGGTAGCCGGTGGTCAGCACCTCGGCGGCGGCGCGGGTGTCGACCGGGCGCCCGGCCGGGTCGCCGTCCTCGCGGAAGAGGTCGAACGCGCGGGGCAGGGCGGCGGCGATCAGCATGCCGATGGCGGGCGGCACGGTCACCGACAGGAGGAACGCCCACCAGTCGACCACGTTCCAGCCGCGCGCCACGGTGATGTTGCCGTGGCGGAAGAGGCTGTAGGCGTTCGCGAGGTCGCGCGCGTCCGGCCGGCGGCCGGGCGTGAACGACCCGGCGAAGTCGTCGAAGCCGCGGGGTGGGTCGGCCAGCGGGAAGACCTCGCGCAGCGCCTCGTCGAGGCCGGCGAAGAGCTCGCCCGGCACCTCCGACTCGGTCGGCCACCAGGACTCCCAGTCCTGCTGGCCGGGCGAGCCCAAAAGGTCGCGCGCGATGATGCCGTCGGCGGCGGCGAGCGCCTGGGCCGGGCTGAAGCGGTCCCAGTCGCGGAACGACCGGGCCGCCTGCATGCCGCGGAGGACCGGGTTGGTGACCACCTCGACCGCGATCGAGCAGAGCATGCCCATCACGAACGCCTCGATCTTGCGGCGCTTGGCCTGGTCGTTGCCGACCTTGGCGAGGGCGAGCTCGCCGGCGCGCAGGGCGAAGTGCGTGGTCCGGACGACCACGCGGCTGAAGTTCGGATCGGCCGATCCGCGCCGCATGATGGCCGTGATCAACTCCTGGCCGGGGCGCAGGTACTCGATCATGGCCGGCAGCTCGAGGCCGATGCTCCCCATCACGGCGAACTTGCCGGCGCCCTCGCCGAGCAACGCGCCCGCCGGCACGCGGACCGCGCCGCCGCCGTCGAGCATCTCGGTCGCGGCCCGGGCCAGCGCGAACACCCGGTCCTCGACCGCCTGGTGCGTGACCGCGACTCGCACGCCGTCGGTCGCATTGGTCCCTGGCGGCCCGCCCAGCCCGAGGAAGCCGCGCCGCGTGTACGTGTTGAACCGGCGCTTCCGCTCCATCGCGGCGACCAGGCGGCCGAGGCGGTGGCGGGCGAGCAGGACGGTCGCGTTGTGGAAGAGGTACGAGCTCACGGAAGCGCCTCCTGCAGCTTCTCGAACGAGGTGCCGGCCCGCTCCAGCCCGTCGTCCAGCTGGTGCTCGAGGTCGCGCAGCTCGTCCAGGATCGGCCGGAGCAGGTTCTGCACGTCCAGGTTGTCGACCAGCGCGGTGATGCGGTCGTAGGTGTCGAGCACCGGCGCCAGGATCACCGTCGGGCGGAAGGCGGTCGCGACCTCCTCGACCGCGTCCTTGAGCGCCTGGATCGTCACCCGGATCGGCTGGAGCGGGTCGTAGGTGGCGAGCCGCGTCTGCAGCGACTCGACCGCGGTCAGGAGGTCGCCCAGGATCACCGACGGGCGGAACGAGGAGATCTCGGCCCGCACCTGCGCGTGCAGCGCGTCCAGCCCCTCGCGCAGCGGGGTGAGGTCGATCGCGTCGAACACCGCGCGCACCTCGACCACGCCGGCCCGCACCGGGGTGACCAGGCCGTCCATGAGCAGGGCGCGCAGCTTGTCGCGCGCGGCGTGGACCAAAGGGACCAGCGGCGCCAGCGCGCGGCTGGGCCGGAGCACGGCGAAGATCTCGCGGATGAGGGTGCGCGCGTCCTTGCCGACCGCGTCCAGCCCGAACCGGCGGAGGTAGGAGAGCAGCTGATCCTTGATCGAGGCGAGCGGGCGCAGCCCCTCGCGCAGGGCGAGCGACGCGGACGTGACGTGGCTGAAGCCGCCCGCCTCGAGGCCGGCCAGCACCGTCACCGCCTGGTCGAGACGATCCAGGTAGCGGCGCTGGTTGGGCGCCATCGCGCCGAAAAGCGCGGCCGGCCCGACCGCGGCCAGGTCGCGGGCCAGGCGCAGCTCGAGCGGGCCGCCGGGCGGGAGCGCGGCGACCGCGGCGCTGATCGCGCGGTGCGGCTCGGCCAGCTCGCCGGCAAGCGCGGCCAGGTCGAGCTCGGCGACCAGCGCGCGGGTCCGGGCCAGGCGCTCGCGCGACGCGGTCAGGCTGGTGCGCACCTCGGCCGCGCCGTCGTCGCCGACGATCCAGCGCGACACCGCCGGGTAAGCGCTGCCCCGCGCGCGCGTCCCCGCCCCGGTCGCGAGCGACGCGACCAGCCCGCCGATGACCGCGCCGGACGCGCCCTGGGCGGCGGCCAGCCACTGATCGTGGATCTGCTCCAGCCGCTCGGTCGCTGCGGCCAGGTCGACCCGGTCGAGCCAGCCGTTGGCCGCCCCCGAGATGGAGTCGATGTGCTCGAGCCAGCGGTCGAGCTGGATGAGCGAGGTGATCCGCTCCTTGACCGCGTCCACCCGCTCCTCGATCGGGGTCAGGAGCTGGGCCGGGTTGAGCTGGTCGAAGCGGGCGAGGAGCTCGTCGAAGACGCGCTCGATCGCGCCGAGCACCTGCCCGCGCAGGTCGAGCGCGCCGATCTGGGTCCGCACACGATCGACCGCCTCGCTGACCGGGCGGAGCAGCTCGTCCGGGTCGATCGCGCGCAAGCGCGCCAGCATCGGGTCGAACTCCGCCTCCTCGAACTCGATCAAGTGGCGGCGCGGGTCGACGTCGTGGAGGAACGCGGCGACGTCGGCGAACGCCCCCTGCACGGCGCCGAGGACCTCCTCGTCCAGCTGGTCGAGGATCTCGGTCAGCTGCGCGTGCAGGACCTGGCGCACCTGCGCGTCGAAGTCGAGCTGCTTGATCGGCCGGGCCAGGTCGACCACCTTCTGGCGCTGATCGTTCGGCAGGAGGCCGAACGGGATCGCGTCGACCACGCTCGCGGTGGTGTCCATCACCTCGATCGCGGTGTCGAAGTAGGGGCTGAGCTGCACCCGGTCCAGCGCGGCGACCGCTTCCTGGATCTTGCCGCGCAGCTCCTCGACCATCTCCTCGATGTGGAGGTCGTCGATGACCTGGGCGATGCGCCCGAACGCACCCGCGATGAAGTCGCGCGCCAGCAGGAGCTCGTCCTTGACGTCGTCAATCGTCTTCTTGACTGCGTCGACCGCCTCGCCGATGCCCTCCATCGCGGCGGCCAGGACCCGCTCCAGCTCGATGAGGCCGTCGACCACCGGGCGGATGAAGCGGGCGATCGCCTCGGCCAGCGCCTGGGTGTCGATCGCCTGCACGAACTGCCGGGCCTGCTCGAAGAGGCCGCGGACCGCCCCCTGGACCTGGCCGAGCACGCGGTTGAGCTCGCCGACCACGCCGGTCACCTTGCCGATCGCGCCGGAGACCGGGCCGGTCACCCGGTCGACCGGGATCGCCTCGACCAGGTCGACCAGGGTGCCGACCATCCCGGTGGCGTCGGTCCAGAACTGGTCGAGCGACGACGGCTGCGGCCCCTCCGCCGGCGGCAGGACGGCGCGCGCGCGCGTTTGCAAGTCCAGCGCGAACATGCGGATCTCGTGGCCCGGGCTCTCGCCCAGCCGAACCTGGGCCGCGGCCAGCTCCGCCGCGATGCCGTCGATGCCGGCGTCGACCAGGCTGGCCTCGCCGTGGGCCATGCCGACCACCAGCGCGTCGGCCAGGTCTCGATGGGCGCGAATGAGCTCCTCCACCGCGCGCGCGGCTCGCTCAGCGGCCGGGCCGGTGCCGGCGCCCGGCGCGGCGCCGACCAGGGCGGCGATGTCGCCGGCGCGGCGCGAGACCGCGCGGGCGCGGGCCAGGGCGGCGCGCGCCGCCGCGTCGCCGAGGTGCCCGGCGATTCGCGCCGCCGACGCCTCCAGGTCGTCGGCGCAGGTCCGCACGCCCATCAGACCGGCCAGCATCGCGACCAGCTCCTGCACGCCGGCGCCGGCGGTGGCGGCGGTGTCGACGGTGGCCGCGACCGGCGCGCCGCCCGGGACCAGCTGGATCAACCGCTGCACGGCGGCGCCGGTCGGCGACTCGGCGCGCAGGCCGCGGAAGACCGCGCCGAGCGAGCCGGCCAGCGCCGACATGCCGACCTCGTTGCCGTCGCCGGCCGCCTGCCGGAGCGAGCTCAAGGTGGCGCCGGCCTCGCCGGAGGCGACGCTCTCGACCGTCTCGACCAGGGCCAGGACCGGGCGGAGCACCGAGTCGGCGCCGGCCAGCCCGGCCAGCTGCTCGGCCGCGCGCGCGCCGGCGTGCTCGGCGCTGGCCGCGATCCCCTCGGAGCCGGACGCGTTCATGCTCCCCGCGATCGACTGCACCGACGAGGCGATCGCGCCGACGTCGACGCCCCCGCCCAGGCTCGGGCCGATCCGCTGCATCACCGCGGCGACCGCGCCGAGCGCCGCCGAAAGGTCGAACGCGTTTCCGTCCTCGTCCTCGCCGAACGTGTCGCGCAGGTCGCTGCTGAGCGGCATGGCAGTCCTCGACCTCGCTAGAGGTGGTACACGACCTCGACCGCGCGGAAGCGGTACGCGCCGGGCGCGCTGGCCACGAGCAGGACCGGCAGCGTCGTCCCGGGCGGGCGCGACGAGACGTCGAGGCTCATCTCGATCCCCTGCTCGGTCGGCGTGAACTCGACGCCGCTCGACGAGCCGGTCACCCACGCCTTGAGCGCCTCGATCGGCTGGTCGGCGGACGGCAGGCCGACCAGGCGGATCGCGCCCGACAGGCCGTCCGGCCAGACCCCGGCGATCGCGGGCAGCTCCTTGAACGGACCGTTCGGCAGCCCGCGCCAGATCCGGTTGGGTGGGGTCGCGCCGGGCGCGTTGACCAGCAGGCTGAGCCTGCCGCGCGTGATCTGGACAGCGAGCCAGAGCGGCGCGCCCGGCTGGAGTGCCTGCGGGCGCGGCGCGGACAGGGTGACCCATGCCGGTCCGTCGGCGCGCGGGCGCGCCTCGACGGTGATCGGGCCGAGCGACGGTCCGGGCAGCGGCTCGCCCGGGCGGCCGGCGGCGTCGGCGCGCAGGACCGCGACCAGCTCCGCGGTGCCCTCGTCGACCAGGACCGGCAGCCGCACCGCGGCCAGCGCGTCGAACGGGTCGAGCTGACCCGACGGCAGCAGGACGACGACCGCGCGCTCGGCGTCGAGCAGGAGCTCGGCCTCGCCGGTCAGGGTCGGCCCCTCGGCCGGGACGATGCGCGCCGGCGGCAACCTGGCCTCGACGACCGCGCGGACCTGCGAGACCACCCAGCCGGCCGAGCCGCTGCCGAGCGGCAGGTCGAGCGTCTGCCGCCCTTCCTCGGCGAAGACCACCGTGCGCGCGCCCTGGTCCGGAAGCGGCACCGGATAGATGGTGGAGACGTCGAGCTCGTGGACCGAGAAGCCGAGGTCCCCCGGCGCGCCGGCGTTGAGGACCAGCTCGAGCGGGAAGTCGCCGGGCGCGGCCGCGTCGACCGCGGCCTGGATCGCGGCGGTGAGGTCGACGTCGATCGTGAAGACCGCGTCCTCCCCTTCCGGACGGACCGGGCCCGGGCGGGCCCAGAGCCGGGTCGCGCCGAGCAGGATCTCCAGATCGCCAGGCGGCGACGGCAGCCGCACCTCGCCCAGCTCCTCCAGCTCGGCCACCGTGGCGTCGCCGATGACGAGCAGTCGCTCGGTCTGCACCTCGCCGAAGCGGATGCTGGTCGCGCGGGTGCTGGCCAGCGGTGTCTCGTCGAACCTGGTGCCCAGCCACGCGCGCAGCTGGTCGATCGCGATCTCGTCCCCCCCCTCCTGTTTGATGCGGACCAGGTTGACGGTGCGCATCTTCTGGAAGTCGATGATGCAGGCGTGCGCCGCCTCGACCCCGGCCGGCACCTCGGCGCTGCGCACGACCGCGACGCCGGTGACCGGGCCGATGCCGGCCGCCCTGGCGGTCACCCGGAAGACCGCCGACGCGACGATCGCGCGCGGGTGGACCGCGGCGAGCGAGATCTTGAGCGAGGACTCGGCCGGGTCCAGCTTGCCGCGCGACGACGGCTTGCGCCCGTTGCCCTGCCCGACGCCGACGCCGCCGTCCCGGGAGCGCAGCTCGCGGTCGGTCCTCGGCGCCGCCTCGCTGGACGGGGGCGGTCTCATCACTTGCCTCGCGTGCCGAAGGTGAGCGCGCCGCGCAGCGTCGACAGCGCCGAGTCGAAGTCGCGGCCCGGCTCGGCGGTGACGTCGACGTTGTTCTGGCGCAAGACGGTCAGCACGCGGCCGCGGTCCTGCTCGCTCATGCTGACGCTGCTGCGGTTCTCCGACACGATCCGCCTCATGTCATCCGACGCGAGCAGCCCCTGGTAGATGCTCTCGAAGGTGCGGTCGGCCATGCCGAGGTGGTGGATCTTGAGGATGCCGGGCCGGAGGTTCCATGTCGGGGCGAGGGTGATGTCCACCTTGGTCCCGCGCGGCACCGTGCTGCCGGGCGGCGGGAAGACCGACACCACCGTCTCGGCCACCGCCTCGTCGAGCGCGAGCTCCTCGTCGATCCGGTCGGCCACCACCTCGGCCTTTGGGACCTTCACCCCGGATCGCTTGACCACGTAGTTGGTGACGCTCTCGGTCTCGAATGTCCTGGTCGTCTTGCTGGCCATGAGGTTCCTCCTGCTCCGGCGCTACGGGGTGAAGGTGCGGATCGGCCGCGACATGACGCGCCCCACCTCGAGACCGGCGTCGTTGAGGAGCCGCCGGGCCTCCTCGAAGGTGAGTCCCATGATCGGCGGGACCTGCACCGACTGCTGCACCTCCGGCACCGCCGAGATGACCAGGCGCGCGCGCCCCGCCGGATCGACCGGCGTCCCCGCCTGCGGCTGCTGGAAGAGCACCTTGGACGACTGCTGGTTCACCGGCAGAGACCCGTGCGCCACCGTCTCGCCGAACACGTCCAGCATCAGGTCGATGACGATGCGGGCGCTGGCCAGCGCGGCGACCGCCTGCGCGGCGGTCATCCCGATGACGTTCGGCATCGCCACCGCGGTCGCGGTCAGCGCGATGTCGAGCGGCCCGCGCGGCACCGTGATCGGGATCGGCGCGACCGGCGCTTGCCCGCGCGCGGCGACGTGCACCGTGTACGAGCCGACCACCAGCTCGGTCAGCCGGTAGCTGGTATCGCCGCCGTGGGGCGGGACCGCGGTGACCGGCGGGCCGCTGGCCGGCACCGCCACGACGATGGCGTCGGGGATCGGCTGGCCGCCGGAGGTGACGTTCACGACCACCTCCTCGGTGCCGAGCGCGTTGACCCCGTCGTAGAGCGCGCCGACCGCCGACAGGATGGCGTTCCACCCCTGGGCGGTGACGGGCTGTCCGGCTGAGACGGCGGCGAGCGGCGGCTTGACGAGCGGCATCTTCACTCCTCCGGCGGGATGACTGGTGGTGGCAAGACCTGGTCGCCGGCCAGGCTCACGTAGACGTGGACGCCGGCGGCGCGGTGGCGGTCGAGGATGGCGCGGACGCGCTCCGACGCCGGCGGCGCGCCGCCTCCGTCGAGCTCGCCGAACCGGTTCGGCAGCCAGACCTTCACCGAGAACGGCTCGCGCTCGTCCCACGCGAAGCCGACCTTGGCGGCCGCCTCGGTCGGCGAGCCGTCTCCGGCCCAGACCGATCCGTCGAACACGCCGGCCAGCGCGAACGGCACCGCCGGCTCGGCGCCGTCGGAGAAGACCGCGCCGTGGTGCGCGACGCGCACGAAGAAGGCCCAGCGGGTCTCGCCGACCGCCAGGCTGGGCGAGTCGACCGGTCCGTCGGCGCGCGGGAACTCGAACGAGGGGTCGAACGCGTCGGTCGCCGGCAGGGTGACCGCGAAGCGCGCCGTCCGATCGCTCGCGCCGCCCCCCTCGTCGGCGAACAGGAAGTCGCCCGGGTGCGGCGCCGGCCCGGTCGGCGGATCGGTGTAGACCGCGCCGCGGAACGCCCAGCCGAAGCGGGTGACGTCGGCGCCGTCGAGCAGGGCCGCCCCGTCGCGCCCGAACAGGAGCTCCTTGCCGTCCGGCACCGCGCCGGCGAAGACCAGGCCGAAGCCGGCGTCGCGCTGCACCACCATCGGCACCATGGTCCGGTCCTGGACGCCGACAACGCGCACGTCGGTCGCCACCGCGTCGAAGCCGGCCCGGCGGATCAGGAACTTCTCGCCGTGCTTGCGCTCGGCGGGGGCCAGCTCGGCCGGGCGGAGCGGGTTCTCCTCCAGGAAGAGGAGGTCGTCCTGCGGATCGACCTCGTCGAGGCGGATGCGATCGGAGCAGCGCGCCTCGTGCCAGAAGCCCCCCTCGAGGTGGCGGATCGCCTCGACGTCAAGGTCGAGCGCGTTGGCCGCGCCGGAGAGCAGGGCCGAGACGGTTCCGTTGCCTTGCCGGTGGGCCCGGACCGTCGCGGCGATCCGCGCGCGCACCAGCTCCACCTCGAACGGATAGGCGAGCAGCGGGGCGAGCGCCGCGGGCAGGTCGGCGAGCGCCTCGAGCTCCTCGCGCGCGGCGCCGAGCAGGGCGGCCAGGCGGTCGAGCGCCTCGTCGGTGTCCCCCGGCGCGCCGGCCAGGACGCCGCGCGCGCCGGCGATCGCGGCCAGGCGCAGCGAGGCCAGCTCCACGTCCACCTCGCGCAGCCGGTGGAGCGCGGCCAGGCGGAGGAGGTCGGTGTGCTCGTCGGCGTGGCCGAGGCGGTGGGCGCGGCGGACGCCCCCGACCTGCGCGGTCTGCACGTCGAGCGGGCGGGCGAGCCCGTCCACCACCGCGGCGAACAGCTTGTCCGGGTCGTCGACCGCGAGGTGGCGCGGGAAGCGACCGAGGACGGCGAACGCGCGGCCGGACACGCTCATGTGGTCGACACCCCCTCGACCACGTTGACCGTGCGGATCCAGAGCTGCTGCTCCGGGTCGAGCGGCAGCGGCGCGTTCTCGCGCAGGATGCGCAGGCCGTCGTCGACCAGCTCGGCGGTGTAGCGGAGCGGGCGCACCACGGTGTAGTTAGGGCTGCCCAGGACCGCCTGCAGCGCGGTCGGCGTGATCGTGCCGGTCGCGGCCGCGGCGAACGCGGTCAGGGCGGCGACGATCTCGTCGCGGATCGCGGCCAGCGTCCCCTCCGCGTCGCCGCCGGCGGCCAGCCCGAGCCGCTGCACGTCGACGGTGACGTCGAGCGCGACCAGCGCGCCGCGCATGGTCACGTGCAGGTCGGCCGGGGCGAGGAGCGGCTTCATGGACGGCGACGGGGGCGGCAGGTTCTGCCGGCCGGTCCCGGGGCCGGGCGGATCGGTCACCCGGTAGAGGTCGAGCGACACGTCGTACACGCCGTCGAGCGCCATGACCGCGCCGACCAGCTGGTTGTAGATGACGTGCTCGCCGATGCCGTAGCCGGCCATGAGCTGGGTGAGGGCGGCCTCGACCCGGCCGCGCAGCAATGCCTTCTGCGACGCGGTCAGCGCGGCGCTGGCCGGGGTGACGGCCGCCTTGATGCCGACCGCGAAGGTCGTCTGCGACGAGGCGCCCGGATCGGAGGTGGGCGGCGCCGGACCGGGCGGCGATCCGCCGCCCCCGCCGGGCGGCGGCACCGACGGCGGCGGCACAAGCGGCAGGTTGTGCAGCACGCGCACACCGGCCGGCCGGAACTCGTCGATGAGCGCGGCGGCGCGGGTGCGGCGCGCCTCGTCGAGCTGCTCCGGCGCGGCGATGGTGATCTTGACCGTGCCGGGGAAGGCGACGTGGTCCTCGGCCACGCGGATGTCCTCCTCACGCAGCCCCTCGACCGACAGGAGCGCGCCGATGAGGGCGGACACGGTCGAGCGACCTCCCGCCTCGAGCGCGCGGCGGGCGCGGCGGCGGAGCGACTCATCCGACTCGCTGTCGCCCCCGAAGCTCATCGCGGTCGGGTTGGTCGCCGACTCGACGCCCAGGATCGGGCGGTGGATGACGGTGAGCCGGCCGGCCGCCGCCACCCCGTCCGGACCGCTGACCAGCGCCTCGACCGGCGCGCTCACCGACGCGGTGCCGGCGCGCAGGGTGCGCGGCTCGACCGTCTCGACCGAGACCGGCGGCGCGTCGCCGGTCGACACCCGCGTCCCCTCCGCGATGAAGATGTCGGCCGCGGCCGGCGTGGTCCGGCCGAAGACGACCTCGCCGCGCGCGACCGCGCGCGACCGCCGCTCGACGCCGACCAGCGCCACCACGTGCTCGAGATCGCGATCCTCGGCAGTGGCCAGGAATCCGGCCTCATAGACCCGGTCGAGCTGCTTCGACATGACCGCGTATTCGCGGGCGAAGCTCTCGGCCAGGGTGCGCAGCACGCTGCCCGGGTTGCGGTCGGTCAGGACCGGCGTCGACCGCAGCTCCGGCTTGCGCTCGTAACTGACGTAGAAGTGGCTGCCCCGGTCCGGCCAGTGCGCCCCGGCGCGCGGCCCGCCCGCCGGTGCGGCCAGCCAGGTGATCGTCCCGTCCGGCGCGGTCTCGAAGTCGACGCCGGTGCCGAAGCGGAAGTAGTCGCCGTCGACCAGGCCGTGGATGCGGACCGTCCCGGCCAGGAAGTCCGGGCCGAAGCCGAGCCGGAACGGCCCCTCCGGCGCGGTGAAGACCAGCTCCTCGCGGGTGACGCCGCCGGTCAGGGAGCTGACCAGGTCGTCGACGAACACGCCGTACGGTTCGGCGGCGAAGCTCACGACCCGACCTCCAGCGAGAAGGGGACCACCAGGTTCAGCGGGTTCGGCTCGTCGATGAGCCGAACCTCGAGCACGATCCGCACGTCGGAGCGGGGCGGGTTGTCCGGCGCGAAGACCCGGCAGGACAGGATCTTCTCGATGCGAGGCTCGCGCGAGAGCGCGTCGAGGACGTGGAGCTTGATGAGGTTGCGGGTGCGCTCGACGTTCGGCTCGCCGATGAGCTCGTGGTGGCGCGAGCCGTAGTCCGGGTGGCCGAGCGGGGCCAGCTCGCCGCGCTGGGTCTTCAGGCGGTTGGCCAGGAGCTGGTCGGCCGCCTCAAGCCCGGAGGCGGTCATGAGGTCGCGCCGGGGCGGCACTCGGTCGGTGAGCGCGGCGTCCAGGTCGGCGTCCTCGAAGAAGCCGGCCGGCCCGGCGTAGCGCAGCGCCAGGTCGACGCCGAGCTCGCGCATGAGCCGGTCGAGCGCGGCGGGCGAGCGGCGGGTCACGGGGCGCCTCCGTCGGTGATGAACGGGGCCGCGGGCGGGCCGAGGATGGTCATGATCCCGGATCCGGACGGGATGCGGTCGCCCATTCGGACCAGGCCCTGCTGCGACAGGGTCACGCCGGTGGACGCCCCGGCGGTGCCGATCGGCACCATGTACGGCACGCCGGAGACCGAGTTGATCATCTGGCACATCGATCCGATCACCGCCAGCGGCATCCCGGCCGCGGAGGCGAAGAACTGCGGGATCGAGACGATGAGGCCGCTGTCCGGCGCGCCCGAGGCGCCCGGGCTGATGAGGACGGCGCAACCGATGGTGACTGGCGATCCCGGCATGGCCTCACGACGGGCTGAAGTCGATCGTCCCCTTGATCGACGTGGTGGTCCCCTTGAGCGTGGCCCCGGTCGAGCCCTCGACCGTCACGCTCTGGCCCTTGAGCGTCGCCTCCCCGCTCGCCTCGAGCGCGAGCTTGCCGCCCGCCTTGAGCGAGATGTCGCCGCCCGCCTCCAGCTTGATCGCCCCGTCCGCCTCGACGGTGATGGTGGTCGAGCCCATGGTGATGACGACCCTGGCGTCCTCGACGGTGAGCTTGCGGTCCTCTGGCAGCTGCAGCTCGAAGCGGCGCTTGCCGTCGGCGGCGTCGTCCGGGACCTTGTAGACGATCTCGTCCAGCGCGGCGTCGGGCGGGCGGCTCTGCTCGTCGTACAGGAAGCCGAGGCCGATCGGGGCGTCGAGCCGGCCGCCCACGAACGCGATGACGACCAGGTCGCCCGCGCGCGGCGCGATCGACAGGCCGATCCGCCCGACCGCGATCGGCACGCGCTGAAGCTCGAGCGCGCTGCCGCGCAGGCGCGCGTCGATCGCCAGGTTGTGGTCGCCGGAGCCGCCCTCGTTGGTGTAGACGCGCGTGACGATCGCCAGCTCGCAGCCGCGCGCCGCGGCCAGCTCCTCGCGCACCACCGCGCGCAGGACCGGGACGATGCGCGCGCTCACGCCGCGACTCCTTCGACGGTGACCAGGCTGCGGAAGCCGCTCACCCCGTCGAGCCGGTGGGTGACGGCCAGGGCGCGGACGGTGCCGTCCTCGCCGTTCGGCATGCCGGACAGCTCGATCACGTCGCCCGGGCGGACAGCGGGGTTGCCGACCATCGCGAGCCAGCCGCCGGTGGCGCGGCGAGTGGCCGCGCGGCGCAGGCCCTGCTCGAGCGCGGTCGCGCCGTCCCGGTCGCGCAGCGCCTCGATCACACGGGTGTAGGCGCTCGGGCTGCCCCCGTCCGGCTCGCGCAGGACGATGTGCCACTTCTCCGCCCCCTCCTCGCTGGCCGCGCCGAACGGGACGATGGCCGGCGGATCGCCGGCAGGGGCGCGCGGGCCGACGCTCCAGGCGATGAGGTCGGCGCCGTACCGGAGCGTGTGGTCGGCGGTCGGGCCGGAGCGGGGCGGGTGGAAGTGCACCTTGCCGTCGCCGGAGGCTCGCAGGTCGCACGACGCCAGGCGGGCCAGGTCGACCAGCGTCGCCCACAGCGTGCGCCGCTCGTCGACGTGGTAGGCGGAGAGCTTGAGCGAGGCGTCGATCGTGCCGGCGTCCAGCTCGGCGCGGTCGAGGAGGTCCCGCACGATGTCGGCCACGGTCTGGTCCAGGTAGGCCTGGGCCGCGCGGGTGCGGGCGAGCGCGCAGGTGGCGGCCAGGCCGTCGACCCGCACCCCGGCGGCGAGCCGTTCGACCACCGCCACCTCACCGGTCAGCACGACCTCGGTGTCGTTGCCGTAGCCGAGCGCGAGCTCGACCGCGGCGCCGGCGTCCAGGTCGGCCACCGGCGACTGGTGCGAGAGGAGCGCGGTGAAGCCGTCGAGCGCGCTGCCCAGGCCGAGCTCGACGCGCAGCGCGGCCAGCGCCGCCTCCGGCGCGGAGAGGCCGCGACCGTCGACCGTCAGCTCGACCGCGGGGCGCCCGATGGTCATGGATCGTCCAGCGGGATGCCGTGGCGACGCGCCTCGCCGACCAGGACGCGCTCGATCGCGCGGCCGAACGCGTCCATGGCGTCCATCTCGGTGGCCAGCGGATCGAAGCCGGGCTCGGGGCTCGACGCGCCGCTCTGGCGCGACGCCGGCGCCGGCAGATCGGGCGGGCCGCTCGCCGCGGTCTCGTGGTCGCGCCACATGCGGGCCAGCTGGGCCAGCCCGCCCCCGGCCGGCGGGGCCGCGCCGAGCAGGCGGATGCCGCCCGGCTCGCGCGACGGCCGAGGCTCGAGCGCTGCGCGCGCGCCGGCGGTCGAAGGCGGCATCGATCGGCTCGCCGCGGCGGGCGTCAGGCCTGGAATCGACGCGACCGGCCTGGCCGACCTGGCTGCCGGCACCACCGCAGGCGCCGCGCGGTCCGCAGCCGGCGTGGCCACGTTCGCCGCTGCGTTCGCGGCGACGGTCGCGACGACCGTCGCGGCTGGGCCCGCGGCCGGGGTCGCGGCCGGCGCTGGACGCGCGACCTCGGCACCCGCCGGGCTCTTCGCGGCTGCGCTCGCTGCCCCTTCGGCCGTGCGTTCGCCGCGCGCGATCGCGATCGGCGTCGACGCGGCGGCGGTCCCGCCCGGGACTCGCGCCGCGATCCGCCGCAGCGGGCTGGCTGGCTCGAGCTCGATCGCGGTCCGGGCGCTCGGCTCGCAGATCTCGGATCGCGGCCGGGCCGGCGCCGATCGCGCCGGATCGAGCGCCAGCTTGCGGGCGGACAGGGCCGGCCGGGGCGAGCGCTCGAGGGGCGCCTCCGCGTCGGCCGGGGCCTGGTGGCCGGCCAGCGCCTCGACGAGCGCGGCCTCGGCCGTCCCGGTCGCCTCGGCCGCGGCCAGGCGCGCGATCGGCTCGGCCAGGAGCGGGGCGAGCGCGTCGCCGGCGGCGGCGATGCGCGCGGCGGGCGCGGCCGCCGCCGCCAGGGCGGCGAGGGTGCGGCCGAGGACGGTCACGTCGCTCCTCGCTCGACTCTCTGGCCGCGCCCGATCATCTCGACGTAGAGCAGGATCTGCCCGAGGGTCAGCCCGGCGCACTCGTCCGGCGTCCAGCCGAGCTCGCGCGACAGCACGAAGCAGGCGCGGGCGAGCGGCGCCTGCACGACCGACTGGATCTCGTCGCCGTTCATGGTCAGGCCGCTGATGCGGTTGACCTCGCGCAGCAGGAACTCGACCAGGCCGGCGTGCATGCGGTTGACCTCGTCGATGGTCGCCTTCGGCTCGACCAGGGCCTGCTGCACCATGAGCACGCTGGTCAGCGCCTGCGACTCCTGCGCCGCCTTCTGGATGCGGTGCACGTCGACCAGGCGCAGCGGCCGGAGCTGCACGGTGGCGGGCGCGCCCCCGCCGGCCGGCGCGAGCACGTGCGCCGGGATCTCGACGGTGTGGGTCAAGCTCCCGCCGAGCAGGAGGTCGCCGACGCTCAGCGACATGGATCAGGTCCCCGCGTCCTCGACGCTGATCCACAGCGCGCGGAAGGTCACCTTCTCCAGCACGAAGTCGTCCTCGGGCAGCGAGAAGCTCCAGCCGTCCAGCTTCACCCCGTGCACCGTCACGGTCGACTGGTTGCCCGGGACGGCCGGGTTCTCCATGCGGAGGCTCAGGTTGAAGGAGGGGCTGACGAACGCGCCGGCCGGGCGAGTCGAGTTGGCCCCCTCGCCGAGCATGAGCTTGAGCAGCGCGCCGTTCACGTGGGCCCGGTCCATGCTGCCGCTGACGTTGACGTTGCCCGGCCGCAGCTCGGTCGCGTAGCGCTGGCCGAGCTCGTGGAACGGCTTCATCTCCGAGGTCACCGCCACCGTGACGCCGGTGGCCCGCCCGATCGGAGTCAGGCCGTAGGTGTCGTTGACCGCCTTGGCGGCGTCACCCTCCGGTCCCTGTTCGACCGCGAGGCTGATGGCGCCGTCCATTCCCGTGAAGACGTGCGTGTTCGGCATGGCTGTCTCCTACTGCAGATTCATGGTCACGCGGATGAAGTCGATCGAGAACGTCGGCCGGAGCGTCATGGTGACCCGCGCGATCCCCTGGATCTCCTCGCTGCGCGTCGCGGTGACCTCGAGCTCGTAGCTGACCAGCATCTCGTCGAGCACCATCTGCGACAGGAAGCCGTCGAGGGTGGCCTTGAGCGCGGCGCGCACGCGCGCGTTGTTGAGCCGGCCGATGTACGGGTCGGAGCCGAGCCGCACGCCGGCCTTGGCGTAGTCGACGATGCGGCGCACCGAGACCTGCTTGAACGCGCCGTTGTCGGTGGTGATGCCGCGGACCACCTGGAACCCGAACTTCTTGCGGACCAGCAGCACGCGCCGCTGGAGCAGGTTCTTGTAGACCGTGGTGCTGTAGTGAACGTCCAGGTCGTCGACCGGGACGGTCTTGTTGGTCAGGCTGACGTGCGGCGCGACGGTGGCCAGCTTGCCGGCGATGAGCGCCGCCAGGTAGGGGGGCGGCAGGCTGACCGTCTGCCCGGTCGACGCGTCGACCGCCCGCACGCCGGGCGCGACCAGCGCGATCCGGTCGTCGACGATCGCGTCCGCCTCGTCGGAGACATCGCTGAAGTCGCTGTTCGAGCCGGCGGTGGGCGGCCCGAGCACGGCGATCCGCTCGCGCCCCTCGTTTTCGGTCCGCTCCAGGTGGTCGGCGACCACCCCGCGCACCGTGTCGGAGCCCATGCCGGCCACGACCAGGATGTTGATCGGCTGGTTCTCGAGCGCGGCGAGGCCGGCCGCCACGTCCACGTTCGACACGTTGGCCAGGTCGGTGCCGGGCGTGTTGCCGGTCCCGGCGCCGAGCGCGGCGGCCGGATCGACCGGCGCCAGGCCGAGGTTGGCCGCCCCGGTCGCGATGCTGCCGGCGTCGACCAGGCGAGACGCGGCCAGCTGCGGCTGGATCGCGCCGACGTTGCCGCCGCTGTACACCTCCTTCACGTTCCGGTACGTGAGGGTGAGCTTGAAGGTCGGCGACCCGGTCGGCCCCTCGGTCACCACCGAGTAGCGGATCGCGTTGCCGTAGGTGCCGGCGTCCTTGGCGGTGATGCGGAAGGCGTCCGCGTCGGCCGGCGCCTTGACCATGGTCGACGCGCGAACCGGGTCGCCGTTGGCGATCCGGACCGCGTAGACGTCGCGCGCGCCGCCGCGGAAGGCAAGCTCGAGCGCCCGCACCAGGGTCAGCGCGTTGGTCGTGCTGGCCGCGTCGTACGCGCCGAAGGCGTCGATCGCCTCGGCGAAGCCGCCGAGCGGGACGACCTGGTTGCGCGGCCCGCGCGCCGCGGTCCCCACGATCCCGATGTTCCCGGTGGCGATGCTGCCGACCCCGATAAGACCCTCGGCCCGCACCTCGATGTACGTGCCGGGTAGGATGGTCTCCGCAATGGACTCGCTCATGCGCGCTCCCTTCTCCCGCGATCAGCCCGCGACGACCTCGAACACCTCGCTCGCGCCGTCCACGTGGCTCAGCACGCGGACCCGAGCGATCACCCCTCCGCCGGTCGGGACGACGACGTCTTCGACCTCGTAGTCGATTCGATACCGGATGGACCGGACCCGCGCGTCCTCCGGGGCGGCGGCCCCGACCACGCCGCCCCACGCGTCCGGCGCGATCCCGCGCAGCCCGGGGACGGTCCCGACCGGCTCGGCCAGGAGGGCGCTGTCCACCGACCGGCTGAGCGCCTCCGCCTCCTCCGCGTCCGCGCCGAAGACGTCGACGCCGAGGAGGCCCTGGTAGCGCATCGAGCGCACGTTCCACTGGCCGATGAAGTAGGCGAGCTGGAGCGTGCCGCTGGCCGGCAGCGGATCGCCGAAGGTCAGGATCCCGGTCGCCGCGTCCGGGCGGACCTCGTTGCCGGTCGGCGGATCGCCGACGATCGCGAACGTGGTGACGCCGGCCGAGACGGCGAGGTCGTCGTCGCCGAGCGGGCCGACCGGGCTGCCGTCGGCGGTCACCAGCGGCGCGTGCGGGACCTGGAATGTGCGCCGGCCGTTGGACAGGAGCGGCACGTCCGGCTCGCCCGGGAAGCGGAGGACCGGGTCGGCCAGGTTCACCGAGGTGGACACCTGCAGCGCCCCGGTCCGCGGCGGCCGCGGGATCCGCCCGACCCCTACGAGGACGCGCGTCGCGCCGGAGATCGACAGGGTGACCGCCGGCAGGTCGCCGGCGTCGGCCGGGGCGGTGCCGCCGGCGATCGCCGGGCGCGGGGTGGCCGCGTCCATGAGGAACGCCCCGAGCGCATCGACCACCGCACCGAGCGACACGTCACGATCCCAGGAGGCGGCTGCGGAGCCCGCTCAGCATGTCGCCGAGGCCGCCGGTCGCCGCGCGCACCCCCTCGAGCGCCGGCTGCATCGGCTCGACCGGATCCGACAGGGACGGCAGGTCGCCGAGCAGGTCCGGGAGCTCGAGCGCGTCGAGGCCGAGGTCGGCCAGGTCGCCCAGCTCGGCGTCCAGGTCGGCCCCCAGCTCGTCGATCGGCCCGGGCGGCGCCGGCGGCTCGACATACTGGCGCAGCGCGATCCGGTAGCGGAAGGAGTCGGCCCACTCGTTGACCTCCTCCACCTCGAGGGCCTCGATCAGCACCTGGTCCAGCTCGGTGGCGGTGAGGATGTCGGCGGTGAAGCTGACCGGGTCGCCGGCCAGGAACGGGGCGCGCAGCGCCTCGAGGAAGGCGTCGCGCGCGTCTTCGCCGTGCAGCGAGCCTCTGATCTCGACGGCCAGGCTGGCCGCGCCCATCTCCTGCTGGAGGTCGCCGTCGAGACCCGGGATCGGGAGGCGCGCGATCTTGCGGGTCTCGCGCGTGGCGATCCGCTCGATCATCGGGACCTCCCAGTCACCGATCATGGGTCGAATGATCAAATGCCTGTCTCTCGGTCGCTCGTTCGCTGCGCGGAAGAAAGAGGGGCGGTGATGCCGCCGGTTTGTCTCGGGATTTGAACCACGGCCTGCCGTGGGGCGGAGTAGAGGCTTTCGCACGACACCCGCGCAGGCGCGGATGCACGTCTACTCACCCCGTTCCGCCCCCGATAGAACTCTCGCGAGCTCTCCCGACGTTTCACCGCCCCCGAACCGTGTCTCAGGCCGGGTCGGAGCGGCGTCCCGGCGGGGCGATCGCGTGCACGACCCCGGAGATGGCGAACCAGGTGGCCAGGAACGCGAGGCACTCGAGCGAAAAAGAGTGGAACTTGTAGAACAGCTCGGCGATGACGATCGAGCTCGCGAGCGCAGGTACCTCTCGCGCCAACCGCCCCGGCACGTCGTTGCCGCGGATCAACGAGTACATGTCCTCCCCCCTCCCTCTCTCACGACTGAAACAGGATCGCGCGTCCGGAAGCAAGAACAATCAGAGCGAAGCATCGCAGTCCACGAGTCGACTGTGAGTCCCACTGGCGCATTGCTCAGGTCGGTCAGTCCATATCAATTAGTTTGTATCGGACCATGCTGTTCCGTTTTCAGGGGTTCGGACAGGCGACGGATGGGCCGCACAGGGCGCTGGATCCGGGGCTGGGCGAGTTTCACGGTGGTCCGGATGGGGCGCGAGGCGCAGCAGGGCAGAGCACCCGGCCCATTCGGGCCGGGCCGTGCGCTCGGCGCCGGATCAACTACGGAGGCGACCATCCCGGCAATCCGAGGTAGCCGCACGGTCTACTCAAGCTGTACGTCTGTCGGGCGTGCGGCTGCTGCCAGTACTTCGCCGACGATCCGGGCGAGATCCCGATCGGCAAGGAGCATCAGATGCGGGTGATCACGGGCCCGGGCCGCGATGAACCTTACCGCTGACGCGCGCCTCCCTCCGTCGAGGAGACCCCTGTCGAAGCACCGCCCGATCGAGGCTGCCGCCCTCGTCGGGAGCGCCTGCGCCACGGCAGCCGGTCCCGATCGTCGGGCAGCCGACGACGCGAACGCACCCGGGCAAGCCCGACTCATCGGCGTGCAGACCCATCGACTTCGTCTCCGCGGGTGGGTCGGCGCCGGATGGCTCGGCGGCTCCTGCCGCATTGACGGTGCGTGTCCGGGCGACGGCGGATCGCGCGCATTTCAAAGGGTTGTTCGTCGTCCCGTCCGCTGGGAGCGCGCTCTCGCGTCTCGTGCTGAACAAGGCGCTCGGGAGCATCGGAGCCGATGTCCGGGCTCGCCCCTGGACGTCGTGCCCGATCAACCGAAGTAGCCCCTGTCGAGCTGGGCGCCGCAGCGCCGGCAGACAACGGCTGACTTCTTGGTCTCGCTTCCCTCCTCGAGCTTCGGCTCGTGCGACGGTCGGTGACATCGGGGACAGGTGAATCCCTCGGCGAGCAGCCGCCGGTGGATCCCACGCAGCTCGGCGTTGTGCTCGGCCACGTACCGACCCCAGGTCTGGCGCCGCCTCTCTTCCAGATATCTCTCCTTTTCCTTCTCGGCTGCATCGTGCGCGCGACAGCGCTGCACGAACGTCACGCAGTCGATTCCCATGAGCAGGGCCGCCTTGCTGCGAAACCGGTCGGCGAGGCGCGGTTGCACGCGCGCCAGCGCCTCCGCTTCGACGGGATGTCGGGCGATCCACGATGGCGGCGTGTAGACCCAGCGGCGCCAGTTGCGAAGGTCGACCTCGAGAAATGTGCCGACCTCCGTCAGCGCGACGCAGGCGGCGCCGCCACTGCGAGTCCCGTCGTCCCGGACCCATTCCGGCGCGACTGACACTCTCACATCATCATCGGCCCACACGCTGGCATGGTACGGAGTCGTCTCCTTCCCCGGATCTGGAACGTAGGCCTCCGCCGCTGCGCGGGCGAATCGGCGGCGATGGCGCCAGCTGGCATAACAATCCCAGTGCATCGCTGCCTCCAGGTAGGCCAGGAGTGGGTCGCTCGGCGGCAGCGACAACTTGGTAGCTGCGAACAGATCATGGCCGCTCGACAGCACCTCGCGGCAGATCGCACATTGCGACCTGCCGAGCTCGACGATGGCCACCCGAAAAGCATGCGCCGGCTGTCGCCCCGCCACCAGCGGCCGTGTGGTCGGGGCACCGCGCGGTCCGATCCGGGCGCGCTGAGTCCTCGGGTAGCTCATCGAGGGACCGATCAACATGCGACATGCGACCCGACTTCGAGATGAACAGATAGGATGAACAAAGCGCGAGATCCGAGGGTGGGTGAGCACCGCGGTGGTCCGGATGGGACGCGAGGGCAACAGGGCGGCCACCACGACCCGGATCGGCGATTCTGTCAAATCACCGCCCCGAGCGGCCATCGGCCAGTCAGCCCCGAGCCGCCGCACGCGACCAGACCGGAAGCGGTCAGAATCCGAGTAGAGCGCCGACGCGACCGCGAGCGCCCGTGCGGTCGCGCGCCTGCGGTCCGAAGCGCATGGCTAGAAGGACGCGCCGCGGCGCCGATCGTTAGTGCGCGCCGCGGATCAGCGGGACGACCAGGCGCTCGACCGGGCGAGCCGCTCGCGCGGGCTGCGGGCGCACGCGCGAGCCGGGCCCGCCCCGCGGGCGTCCGCCCGGGTCCCGGCGGCGCGGGCGACACCACTATCGTGAGAGTGGCGGCAGCAGGAGCGCGCCGGTCGCCGCGGTCGTCCCGACCGCAATCTCGCCGACCGAGCTCATGAAGTCGCTGTGCTCCCCGAAGCGCTCGTAGACCATCATTACCGGGGCGCCGCCGTGCATGCCCAGGATGCCGACCAGGCCGTGGCGCATGTCGAGATCGAGGACCGACTCGCCGGTCGGGCTGGCGGCGGCGCTCGTGTAGGTCTCGAAGCCGCCGGGACCGAAGTGGCCGCACGAGATCGTCATGCTGCCGGGGTTGGTGATGCAGACCTCGTCGTCGTCGCTGGCGGCCCAGCATGCGGCCACCTCCTTGGTCGCGACCTCCTGCACCTCGGTCAGGCCGTTCGAGACCGGGACGGTCGACTGGTTGGCGTCGGTCGTCAGGTGGGCGACCGGTGACACGATCAGATCGTCCACACCCGTGATACCGACGATGGTGCCGGCCGGGATGTCGGCGACCGGGGCCACGCTGCCCTCGAGGTTGCCGTCCCAGCGCAGCGCGAACGCCTCGAGTGAGCCGCTCTTCTCCGAGACGTAGGCGTGGCCGCCCGCGAGCGTCACCTGCGCGGCGGAGCCGTCCCCGACGAGCAGGTTCGCGCTGCTCGCGACCGCGGTGCGGCCGCGCGGGAAGTAGAGCAGCCGCGTGGGAGTCAGCACGTAGGCGCCGCGGGCGCCGACTGCGCCGGAGAGCGAGTCCTCGCCGCCCGTGCGGAGGGTGACCGGGTGCACCAGCCGGCCGCCGATCTCCTCGAACAGGAGCGCGCCGGCCGCGATGTTGGTGACCAGCACGGCGTCGCCGCGCCGGCTGAAGGTCCCGCCGGTCGCACCGGCGCCCACGACGGTCTTGCCGACCGCGACGCTCTGGGTGGTTGCGCCGGTGCGGACGTTCTTGCACACGATGGTGCCGGGCTGGCCGGCGGCATCGGCACCCAGCGCGCAGACCTGCGCGCCGGCACCGGGGTGGGCGAGCGCGGTGCCCGAGAGAGCTGTGACGAACAGCAGCAACAAGATGGCGGACAGTCCCCTGAGACTCATGTTGCCTCCAAAACCATGGTGGACGCGCCAGCGCGGGAGATGACGTCGGCGAGGCGGGCGCCTCCCGGCGCGCGGTGGTTGCCCGCCACTACGCCGCCCGCAGCCCCCGGTTACGCGACCGCGGTGCGCGGCCGCCGACCTGCCGCGGAGTAGCGGCCTGTTGCCCGCCGAGCGCGGATGGTGTCGGCCCGGTCGCTCCTGTCGCGGCGCCGATTCGAGCACCCGCACCACTTGTAGGCGAGGGCCGGGGCCGGGATGGCATGAAGCGCTCGGCCTCCGAGATCGCGCGCGTCCGCTCGATCGGCGAGTTGGCGTACATGTACTCGAGCACTTGCTTGCGGGTCCAGCCCTTGGCGTGGAGCCCCGTGTCGGTGACCAGACGAATCGCGCGCCACAGCTCGGCGTCGAGCACGCCGACGTACGAGTACGGATCGGTGTAGACGCCGAGCTCCTTGCCGAGGGACCCGGCGTAGAGGCCCCAGCCCTCGGTGTGCGCGGTCTCGCCGGAGAAGCGGCGGAAGCGCGGCAGCTCGCGCTGTTGGCGCTGCAGCGAGATCTGGAAGTGGTGGCCCGGCGTCGCCTCGTGCAGGTACAGCGACTCCAGCGCCCAGCGACTGGATTCCGGTGGTCACGTCTTCCCCTTGGCTGGAAGGACTCGCGACGGCGCGCAGGCGACACCGACGCCGAGTTCCGCGCGGCTACGGGCGCCGTGTGGTCGGCACCGTTGCAAGCCGAGCTGCGATCTCGCTGGTCGCCTCCACGGCGCGCGGCGGATCGTCGGCGTCGACTCGGAGGCGGGCGCGCGCGATACTCGCGGCCTTGAGCCCAATCGTCTGGATCGCAGCGGCCGGTGGTGTCGTGATGATCGGCCTCCTGGTCTGGTGGTTCCGGCCCGGGATGTCGTGTCGCCACGACTGCAGCGAGCCGCGCTACGTGGCGGACTCGCGGGACCCGCTCCGCCGCTGGGTCCAGGGCGTGATGGCGCTCTACCGGGGCAACGCCGGGGACCCGGCCTACTGGGACCGGCCGTGCGCCCAGCGCCAGGCCAGCGGCTGGAGCCTCGAGACGCCGGCCGACCTGGCGGAGTTGCTCGAGCGCTACCGGGCCGGCGAGGTCAACGTCGCGTTCGACAAGTCTCGCATCATCTGGCTGGCCAGGCTCGGCCAGGGCATGGGCTGGCTCGACGAGCAGCAGAGCTGGCAGTGGTGTCACTACGCCGCCAGCGAGCTGGTCCGGCGCTATCCCAGCTGGAACGCGGTCTACCAGGACATCGACCAGGGCCGCATGGAGTGGTACGGCGGCCAGGTGCCGCCCGAGCAGCGCGCCCGGGCGCGCGAGGATTTCCAGTTCGCGACGACCAAGGTCCTGCCTCAGATCGTCTTTCGCTAGCGCGCCTGGCGCCAGGCCGCCCGGCGAGATCGGTGGCGATCCTGGGAGTAGGGCGAGCCGGCCACGCGTATAAACCTTCCCGCGACGGGTGCCGGGGTACCTGCGCATTGCAAATGAAGGCGGACTCGCGCCGCCGGAGGTGAGATGAAGGCCCAGCTCCTCTTTCCGATCGCGATCATGGCCGTGTTCCTGGCCTACACCCTGTACACCATCCGGCGCAGGAAGGCCGGCATGCCGGATGCGTTCCGCATGTTCTTCGAGCGGACCGGCTACCGTTACGCCGACATCCATGATCAGCCGCTCGAGCACCACGTCATGCACGGGCAGACGCTCATGGCCAACGCGCGCAACGGCTACCACATCCACATGCTGCGGGACTACTACGGGCTTCCGGTCCACTCGGTGCAGCAGCTCGCCCACCGGCGGGAGGGCGGCCGCTCGGTGACCAGCATGAGCGCATCCTGGTTCTGCCCGCTTCCGCAGCAGCCGCGCATCTTCCTCCAGGTAGCGGACCGCAGCCTGAGCGGGTTCCGCAAGGGCCTCAAGGAGGCGTTCTCGAACAGCGAGCGGGTGTGGGAGGCGGTCTATCCGCAGGAGGTGGCGAGCGGGGACCACGACCTCGACCGGCGCTTCCACTTCTTCGGCTACGATCCGGCCGCCGTGCAATACGCGCTGTCGGCGCCCGGCCTGAAGGACCTCCTGCTCGGCTGCGCGGAGGTCGACCTGTGCGTGTATGCGGACCGCATCGTCTTCGCCGACCCGATCCAGAAGAACATGACGGCGGGCATGGGCGGGACGATCGGGATGATGGCGATGGGATCGAACATGATGAAGTACATGGAGGCGACCATCCCGGTCCACGATCGCATCGCGCAGATCCTGGGCACGACCGCGCGGGCGTGCGTGTGAGGCCGGCCCCGTGAACGGACCGAGCCGAGGAGGCGGCCGGGGCGGATGGCTCCCGCCCGACATGGCTGCGCCGCCGCCGGGCGCGCCGACCCCGGCGGCGCCGTGGCAGACGGGCGTCACGGCGCATCAGGGCGCGCGGCAGATCCCGATCCTCTGCATCCGCTGCCGCGGCCCGGCCGCGCCGGGCCGGGACGGATCGCTGGTATGCCCCTACTGCGGCCACCGCGATCAGCTCCCCGCCGACCAGTTCGCGCGCGCCATGGAGCTCCAGCGCCGCCTCTCCGCCGCCGCCGAGGGCGTGGCGCAGATGCGCGGCCTCGAGTCGGCGCTCGGTCACGTCTTCGAGAGCCGCGGCGCGTTCGTCCGCGCCGCCGGCCTGTGGCTGTTCCTCGCCGCCGCGGTGGCGGCCTACGCGCTCGTCTCGTCGTGGGGCATCATCGGCCGCGCCCCGCCTGGCTTCCGCGCGGGTCTGGCGGTCAACGCGCTCATGGGTCCCTCGTTCGTCGCCGGCATCGGCGTCGCCGTCTGCCTCGCGCTCCTGGTCGGCCGGGCCAGCTACCGGCGGCGCGTGCGCGTGCACCTGTTCGCGCGCGCGGCGCGCGAGCCCGGCCATCCGACCCGCTGCCGCGCCTGCGACGGCGATCTCCCGGACCGCCGCGATGCGTTCGTCGCCTGCGAGTACTGCCACACGCAGAACCTGGTCACGCCCGAGATCCAGCGCGACCGGGAGCGCCTGCTGGCGGCAGAGGTCGCCTTCTACCGGGCGCGCGCGCAGGGCGCCGTGGCGGCCACCACCCGCGGCTCGCTGCGAATGTCGCGGGTATTCGCGGTATGCGTGGCGCTGACCTACGCCGGGATGATCGGGCTGGCCTATTTCGCGCAGTCGCTGTTCCCGCACGCGCGCTGACGCCTTAGCCGGGCCGCCCGAGCTGGCGCTGGATCTCCGGGCGCAGCCGGCGGCTGACTGGCAGCTCGGTACCGTCGTCCAGCACGACGGACCACTCGCGCTGCGCCGGGCGGCGGAGCTCACGCACGCGGGCGACGTTGACCATGGCCGAGCGATGGACCCGCACGAACCCGTGTGCGGCGAGCCGAGGCTCGAGACGCCGGATCGAGTCGCGCAGGAGATAGCTCAACTTGCCGACGTGGACGAGGACGCAGTAGTCCTGCGCCTCGAGCCAGTCGATCTCGGCGATCGCGATCACCACCGAGCGCCGTCCGGTGGTCGCGATCAGCGAATCCGCACGCGGTTCGACGCGCGGCTCGGTGGTCACGTCGGTGAGCGGCGCGCCCAGGAGCGCGGACAACCGGCGCGCGGCGTCCGCGGCCGCTGCGTGCTGGAGCTGCTGGCGCGCGCGCGCGAGCGTGTCGGCGAAGCGGCGATCCGAGAACGGCTTGATCAGGTAGTCGACCGCGTGCACCTCGAACGCGCGCACCGCGTAGTCGTCGTACGCGGTGACGAACACGACGAGCGGCAACGGGTCGGGAGCGAGTGCGCGCAGCACGCCGAAGCCGTCGATTCCGGGCATCTCGACGTCGAGGAAGACCAGATCGGGCCGCGCCGCCCGGATCGCGCGCACGGCCTCGCGGCCGTTGCGGCTCTCTCCGACGACGGTGATGTCGCGGTGCGCGGCGAGCATGCGGGTCAGGCCCTGTCGGGCCGGAGGCTCGTCGTCGACGACCAGGGCGCGTATCTCAAGCATCGGGCATCTCGGGAGCCACCGCAGGCGCGACCCGATAGGGGAGGCGGAGTCGCACGCGGACGCCGCACGCGGCGCCTGCGCCGACCTCGAGCCCGGCGTCGGCGCCGTACATCCGCGCGAGCCGGGCGCGAACATTGGCAAGGCCGACACCCGTGCTCCGATCCGGGTCGAACCCGGGCGCGAGTCCGACACCCTGATCGATGACCTCGAGCTCGAGCGCGCCGCCGGCCCGGCGCGCGGCGATCGCGAGCGCACCACCTTCGGTGAGCGGCCACAGGCCGTGGCGCAAGGCGTTCTCCACCACCGGCTGCAGGATGAGCGGCGGGACGAGCGCTCCGGTGACACCGTCGTCGACGCGCCATGCGACGCGCAGCCGATCGCCGAAGCGGATCTGCTCGATCTCGAGGTACTTGCGGAGGAGCTGGAGCTCGCTCGCGAGCGGAGCCTCGAGGTCCGACGATGTGCGCAACAGCCCGCGGAGGACCTCGCCGAGCAGCGCGATCATCTCGACCGCACGCCCGGGATCGCCCGCGCGGATCAGCATCGCAACGCCGTTGAGGGTGTTGAACAGAAAGTGCGGCTGGAGCTGCATGCGCAGCGCGCCGAGCTGTGCCTCGACGAGTTGCGTCTCGAGCCCGGCCTTCTGTGTCTCGAGCCCGGCCTTCTCGGTCTGTTCGTGCCGGACCCGCTCGGCGTATTCCACCGCGTGGCCGATACCGACCAGGCTCGCGTATGCCATCAAGAGGAATGGCGCCCACGAGACCAGATGGTTCCACAGCTCGCGGAGCAGCGTCTCTCCCTTCCCCGGACGGAACGGAAACGCGTGGATCGCGGCGGTGTAGGCCACGGTGAATGCGGCCGCGGTCGTGACGCAGGCCGTGACGTGCGCAGCCAGCGCGGGGAGTCGGATCGGCCAGGCGAGCGGCAACCGTCGGCTGAGCCAGATGATGGGTGCCGTGGCGAGGGCCCAGACCGCCCAGCCCGGAGCCTGGACGACCAGGGCATGACCGAATGCGATCAGGCCGCCGGTGCGCCGCCAGTAGAGGACATGCTCTGACGCCGACACGAGCGTGATGACGCTCCACGCGATGGCCGTGATGATCGCGAAGCGGCGGGCGCCCACCGGGCGACTGTCGCGCGAATCGCGGGCCGGGTCGAGGCCGGGGACGACCGCCGGCTGCAGCACGCATACCGCTCCCTGCGGATCCCGGACGGGAAGGCGCCGCGGTCGGCGAGCCGTCGCGATTCCGCGCAAGCGGCACGCGCGGCGCCGGTCAGGCCGGGCGCGGCTGGCTCGCTCACGGCAACGCCGCGACCGCTCGCTGCGAGCCCATCGGCACCAGGCGCGCCGTGAAGTATGTCTGAGCGGGCATGAAGCGGTCGCGAACCTGCCAAATCGAATGGAGAGACAACAGATGAAATCGCTCATCAAGACAGCTCTGATTCTGGTTGGCTGCCTGTCCACGGCTCCGGCGCTTGCTCAGGCTCCCAAGGCGCCCACACGAGGTCCGACTGTGGTCGACACCATCGAGCAACTCGAACAGGAGTGGACGGACGCCATGATCGATGTCGACATCGACAAGATGAGTCGGATCGTCGCCGATGACTGGACAGACGGCTCTGCCGGCAAGCCCATGACGAAGGCGGACTTTCTCGGGGCCGTCAAATCCGGCAAGCACAAGCTCGAGTCCTGCGAATTTGGACCTCGGGACGTGAAGGTGTTCGGAGATGTTGCCGTGCTCCAGGGTACCGTCACCGAGAAGAGGATCGCGGACGGAAAGCTCAGCACCGTTCGCGTGTCATACATGGATGTCTGGGTGAAACGCGGCGACAGATGGATGGTCGTCCGCTCGCATGCCAAGAAGCTCTGAGCGGTCACCCATGGTGGCACCCGGTCTCGCGTCCGTCAGACCGCCCTGACGCGGATGTCGCGATTCTGAACCTGGTCGTGGATCGCGCGGCCGACCGGTTCCTTGTTTTCGGCGAGCTGCGCGTGGTCCTCATCCTGCAGACGTACCGGCTCGATACCCGACGCGGTATCGAGGAGGAAGCGATGCGCGCGATCCAGATGGTGGGCCTCGCGTTCGTGGTCGCGTGCGGAGCGGACGACTACGTGGTCGTCGATGAGTTTCCGCCGATGACCACGCTCACGATCCACAACCTGACCGACGAGGTCCTGGACGTCGAGGTGACCTGGACGCCGGACGGCGACTGGACGTACTGGCCGGACACAGCGACCGCCCCCGCCCTGGGGATCGTCGATCTCGCCGTGACCGACGGCATCTTCACCCCGGGCGCGATGATGGCGGCGATCGTGGTCCGGGTGGTGGCAACCAAAGAGGTCGCCTACGAGCGGAGCCCGGTGGTCGACAGCGACTGGTCCGCAACCCCTGCCTACGCGGGTGCATCGACCTTCACGCTGACCATCGAGCCCTGAGCGCGCACGCCATCCGCGCCGCG
>Ga0126377_10000258_pt1 | contig 31077 bp, 23 predicted proteins | sample PanSoiMetPlot_22_FD_92647 | JGI IMG/M metagenome (GOLD analysis project Ga0126377, IMG submission 92647) | Tropical forest soil microbial communities from Panama - MetaG Plot_22 | ecosystem: Environmental > Terrestrial > Soil > Tropical forest > Bulk soil | place: Panama | collected 2016-02-17 | reverse complement strand
TCGGTCTCCACAGCGACCTGCAGAGCGAGTCGTCGATCGTCGGGAACTTCCCCGTGGCGATGCTGATCCACCGCCACGGCACCGGAGCGCAGAAGGCGCGCTTCCTGCCCGCCATGGTCACCGGCGAGGAGAGCGTCGCCTTCGGCCTGACCGAGCCGAACCACGGCAGCGACGCCACCTGGCTGGAGACGACCGCCGTGCGCGACGGCTCCGACTGGCTCCTCGACGGCGAGAAGCGCTTCAACACCGGCCTCCACCGCGCGACCACCGACCTCGTCTTCGCGCGAACCTCGGGCGCGCCCGGCGACGCGCGCGGCATCACCGCCTTCCTGGTGGCGACCGATCTGCCCGGTTTCGAGGTCCCGCACATGTGGTGGACCTTCAACATGCCGAGCGACCACGCCGAGGTGCGGCTCCGAAACGTGCGCGTCCCCGGCGACGCGGTTCTCGGCGGCGAGGGTGAGGGCCTGGTGGTCGCCCGGTCCTTTCTGCACGAGAACCGCATCCGCCAGGCCGCCTCCAGCCTCGGCGCCGCGCAGTATTGTGTGGACCAGAGCGTGGCCTATGCGCGCAGGCGGGTCGTGTTCGGCAAGCCGCTGGCGGCCAACCAGGCCATCCAGTTCCCGCTCGCAGAGCTCCACACCGAGTGCGAGATGGTGCGCGGGCTGGTCCGGCGGACCGCCTGGCACCTGGACCGCGAGGATCACCTGAAGGTGAGCGACCTCGTCTCCATGGCCAACGTCCGCGCCAACCGTCTCGTGTGCGACGCCGCCGACCGGGCCATCCAGGTCCACGGCGGGCTCGGCTACTCGCGCCACGTCCCGTTCGAGCACATCTACCGCCACCACCGCCGCTACCGGATCACCGAGGGATCGGACGAGATCCAGCTCCGCAACGTCGCCGGCCATCTGTTCGGCTTCGTGCGGAGAGGACGGTCAGCGGAGTGAGCGTGAGCGAGAGCGAGAGCGACGGGCTCCAGGCGCTGCTCGCCGCCGCGGTCCGCCGGCACCTCGGTCCGCCCGGCGAGGTGCGCGAGCTCGTCCGCCTGACGGGCGGCGCGACCAGGGCCACATGGTCCTTCGACGCCATCGTCGGCGAGGACGCGCTTCCGCTCATCCTCCAGCAGTCCGCGGGGGCGGCGGCGCCGGCCACCGAGGCCCCGATCGAGGGCGACATTCCAAGGGTGCTCGGCGCCAGGGACGCGGCCCTGCTCGCCGCGGCGCGGCGCGCGGGCGTCCCGGCTCCGCGCGTGCGGATCGTCCTCTTGCCCGAGGACCAGCTCGGGGAGGGCACGGTGACCGAGCGCGTGCAGGGCGAGACTCTGGGGCGCAGGATCAACACCGACGCGCGCTTCGCGGGCGTGCGCCCGGAGCTCGCCGCCCAGTGCGGCGCGATCCTGGCGGCGATCCACCGGATCGACCCGGCCGGCGTCGACTTCCTCGGCACGCAGACCGCGGCCGACCAGCTCGCGACCTATCGCCGTGTGGCCGACCTCGACGACCACGCCCTGCCGGCGGTCGAGCTCGGGCTGCGATGGGTCGCAGAGAACCTGCCCGGCGCGGCGCGCGCCTGCGTGGTCCACGGCGACTTCCGCAACGGCAACCTCATCGTCGGTGAGGACGGCGTCCGCTGCGTGCTCGACTGGGAGCTGGCTCACGTCGGGGATCCGATGCTCGACCTTGGCTGGCTGTGCGTGAAGACCTGGCGCTTCGGCGGGCCCCTGCCGGTGGGAGGGTTCGGCCGTCGCGACGATCTGTTTCGCGCATACGAGCGAGCGGGCGGCGGCCCGGTCGACCCGGCTCACGTGCGCTTCTGGGAGGCCTTCGGCTGCATCAAGTGGGCGCTCATGTGCATGCACAGGGGACTCGGCGCCGTCCGCGGCGAGCGCCGCACCGTCGAGGCAGTCGCGATCGGCCGGCGGATCGAAGAGCCGCTCCTCGACTTCCTCGATCTCATCACGGGAGAGGGCGACTGATGCCTGCGAGCAAACCCGAGCCTGCGGCCCTCCTGGAGGCGACGATCGACTATCTCGAGCGCGAGCTCCTGCCCACGCTCACCGGCTACCACCGCTTCCAGTGCCGCGTCACCGTGAACGTCCTGGGCCAGGTCCATCGCGAGCTCCAGCTCGGCGCCGCCCAGGCCGAGGCCGAGGAGGCGCGACTTCGCGCCTTGCTCGGCCATGCGGGCGAGCGCGACCAGCTCAACCGCGAGCTGGCCGCCCGCATCCGCGCCGGCGAAGTCCCGCTCGACGACCGCGCAGTGCTCGAGCACGTGCGCCTCTCCCTGATGGAGGCCCTGCGCATCAACAACCCGAAGTGGCTCGAGCCAACAGGCGAGCCCTGACGATCCGGATTGCCGCGGGCCGGATTACCATGCCGCTATGAGTCCGAGGCCGTGGTGGGGAACGGCGGTCTGCTCTCTCGGGCTGGTCGCGGTGCTCGCACAGCCCGCGCTCGCCGGATCGGGGAAGACCTTCGGCACACCGGAGGCGGCCGTGGAGCACTTCGTGAAGAGCATCGCGGCCGACGATCTCGACGGTGCGCTGCAGGCATTTGCCGTCGACGAGCTCGTTGCTCGCGCCGAGCTCATCGCCAGCGAGACGGCGAAGAGGCGCGAGCGCTCGGGTGTGCGCGTGTCGAAGTCACGGACGTTCTTGCGCATGTTCGCGATCAAGCTCACGGCGGAGTGCGCGAGCGAGACGAGGCGCTTCGTCTATGCGCTCCTCCTGGACAACGACAGGGCCGACTGGTTAACCGAGGCGACCGATGCGAACATCGACAGCTTCATCCGGGCGGCCGACCCGGCGCGATTGAAGTCATTGCAGACGGTCCGGATCGACCAGCCTGTCCCGTCGGTCACGAGGACCGCGAGCGCTCTCGAGAACGCAAAGGCGCATGCCTCGGCCGAGGGCGCTGACGATTCGACCGAGCGGATCGCGCTGTTCCGGCTGGACGGCAAGCACTACAGGGGTGTGTTCGGTCTGCTCAGGTACGGCGGCAGCTGGCGAATACGCCGCTTGAGCTCGTTCCATGATGGCGATGGTCCCCACGATCCTCCGGTTCGAGCGACCACACCCGAGAAGTACCAGGAGCTCACGAAGTGACGCCGCGCCGTGTCGGGTCGGGATGGCGTCCGCTCGATTACATGCGGCGCTGGTGGGGCGCCCTGCTCGGTTCTCTCGCGATCGCGGTCCTGGCGATCTTCCTGGCTCTCTCACACCAGGCGATCGTCGGGCCCGGGCGCAGCTTCGACACGCCCGAGGCGGCCGTGACGCACTTCGTGAACCGGCTCGCGGCCGACGACTTCGACGGTGCGATGGAGGCGTTTGCCATCGACGACTACGCGCAGCACTTCGATTTCGCCGCCATGGCGCGGCGCCTGCGCAGCTTCAACGCGACCTTCATGGACGGCCCCGTCCGCTACAAGATGTATGTTCGCATCAATGCGCTCAAGGCCGCGTCGGACTACGCGGACCAGACGATGCAGTTCTCGACGAGCATGCTCCTTGACGACGCGGCGTTCGACCGGCTGCGGCGGCTGGCGCAGGCGGCGATGTCCGACGCGGACATGGACGCCCTCGCCCTGGCGATGGACCCGGCCAAGCTCAGGACCTTGAAGATCGTCCGGATCGATCCGCCTTTGAAATCTCTCACGACCGCGCCGAAGGCCACCCAGCTCGCTCGGGAGCAAGCAGTCGCCGTGGGGGCCGAGAATTCGACCGATCGGATCGCGCTCTTGCAACTGAACGGAACGTACTACCGGGCAGGATTCAATCTCCTGAAGTACGGGAAGACGTGGCGACTCCGACGTCTCTCTTCGTACTACGCGGAGGTCTCCGGCGCCCCCGGCCGGAACGTCGCGAAGACGACAGTCGAGGAATACCTGAAGCTCACGAAGTGACCTCCGCGGGATCGGTGGTACAGGCCCTTCGTGCTCGCGCTCGCCGGGGGTACCCGCGTCCGGCAGGAACGCGCATGGCGGGCGGCCGATGGCGACACGGGCGCCGGCGTGTCTGCGGCGCGACGGCGTACCATGGAGGCATGTCCGAGACGCGCGCGCCCGGGCCGATGATCCAGGTGCCGGGGTCGCTGCGGAGCGCGGTCGAGATGGCCTACGTCATCGAGGCGACGCCCTGCCCCGGCTGTGGCGCTCACAAAGCGGTCGACGACTACGAGCTCAAGAGCGGCATGAGCGAGCGCGGCGGAGACGAGATCTTCATGTTCGGCGCGTGTCCGGCGTGTGGTGAGGCGCGTGCGTTCCACTTCCATGCGCCCGACGGGGCCTTCTCGGCGGACGTCGATGCCTTCGAGCTCGGCGGACCGCAGCCGTCGACGGTGCTCGACCCGCACCAGCTCATGGTCGAGCTCGACCGGCTGGAGCCGCTCATGCCCGAGGATCCGCCGGCCGGCGATGTCAGATCGGTACGCGACGCGATCGCGCGCGCCCTCACCACGATCAACGAGATCGACAAGTTCATCCCGTCCGGTGCCGACGAGGTACCGCCGGCCGCGTTCGTCGCGCAGGCCGGGAGAGACGATCTGCGCCGGCGCCCCTCGCGCTACCGGCGGTCGTGGCTCGAGGTCTGCAAGCAGGGGCTCGCGCAACGTCACCAGCGCTACAACACCGAGGCGGCTGCTGCTGCGGCGGCGGCGGCGGCGGCGCCCGAGGAGGCAACCGCGCCCGCGCTCGGCACACTCGACGCCGCGTCGCTGGAAGCCCATCTTCAGTGGGTACGCCGCCGTGGCGCCGGCGACGGGCGGCTGTCGCTGCACGGCATCCGCGCCGCCGGCGCGAAGATCGGTGCCAAGGAGCTGAGCGGCGCGATCTTCATCGACTGCGTGCTCGACGGAGCGGACATCTGCTATGCGACGATCGCGAGCGCCCGGCTCGATCGGGTGTCGCTTCGCGGGGCCGGCCTCGCGAGCACGTCGTTCGCCGGGTCGCTGATCAGGGACAGCGCCTTCGACGGCGCCGGAATGGTCCACGCCAGGATGGGCGATGCCGCCATCGAGCGCTGCTCGTTCGCGGGCGCCGAGCTCGACCTGTCGACGTGGTACCGGACCAGGGCCGCGGGCTGCGGCTTCGCCCGGGTGCGGTTCGGCAACGCGGCGCTCGACCAGGCGACGTTCACGGACTGCGACTTTCGCGGCGCCGACCTTGCGCTGCGGTCACCCCAGCCGCTCGGCACCACGTGGCGCACGAGGTTCGAGCGCTGCGATCTGCGCGAGGTCACATGGACCGGCCGCTCGCTCGGCGGCGCGCTGTTCGTCGACTGCAAGCTCGGCGGCGACGGCAAGCCGAGCATCGACGGCGCCGTGACCATCGAGCGCGCCGAGGTTCGCGGGCAACTCCTCGACGGCGACGCCGCCCTGGCAGCGCTGGCCTGGAGATGACCGCCGCCTGTGTTCAGGGCAGGTTGACCAGCTGGTAGACGAGCACGCGCGCCGAGGTGGGGCTGGAGTCCGAGACGTACAGTCGATCGCCGAGCACGGCGAGACCCGTCGGCGCGAACGCCTGGCCCTCGGTCTCGAGCGGCGTCCCGACCAGGTCGGCGTAGCCGAGCACGGCGTCGGCTGCCTCGCCCGAGCTGGTCGGGCTCGGCGTGTGCACCACCACGCGGCGGTTGGCCCGGTCGGCGACGAACAGACTGCCGTGGGCCACGGCGATGGTGCCGGGACTGTCGAGGCCGACCGGGTTCGGGTTCTTCGCACCGGCGCCGGCGTTCTGGCCGTTCGACTCGCCGGAGTTCTGGCCGACGAAGAAGTCGGCCGGGGCGTCGTTCTCGCTCGGGATGCCGTTCCAGCCCATGATGCGGTGATTGGCAGAATCGACGATGAAGAGCCGCGCTCCGTCGAAGGCGACGTCGGTCGGGGTGTTCATCGAGCTCGTCGTCGGCGGATCGGGGACCAGCCTGGACGTGAAGGACGTCTGTCCCAGCACGACGTCGGCGCTCTGGCCGTTCTCGGTCGGGAACGCGCTCCAGATGAGCACGCGGTGGTTGCCCTGATCGACCACGATGAGGCGGTTGCCGTCCGACCACACGCCCGACGGCGCGTTCAGCCGGTCGGCGTTGATGCCGGCGGCGGAGCCGTCGAAGGTCGTCTGCCCCAGCACCAGGTCGGCCGCGACGCCGTTGGCCTTCGGCAGCTGGCTCCACACCAGGATCCGGTTGGCGTGCCCGTCGGCGACGACCAGCCGGTCGCCGGCCACGGCCACGTCGCCGATCCGGTCGGTCAGCTCTGCCCCGCTCGGAGTCAGGTGCACGCTGGAGGGGCCGGCGACGGCGCTGTCGAAGTCGAACTGTCCGACGACCCGATCGGCCCGGTCCTGGTCGATGACCGGCTCGGGGCTCCACTGGAGGACGCGCGCGTTGTCCACGTCGTCGACCCACAGCGTGCCGTCGGCGACGTCGATGCCGCCGGCCCAGCGGAACAGGTCGGCGGCCGTCCCGCTGCCACCGGTGACGAAGTCGGGCTGACCGAGGACCCGCACCGCGCTCTGCCCGTTCACGACCGGCGGCGCGGTCGGCGGCGGGCCCCCGTCGGTGGCGGACGATCCATCGCCTCCGCCGTCAGCGCCGGGGTTCTGGCTCACGAAGGTGCAGCCGAAAAGCCACGCGGCGCAGAGCGGCAGGCTCATCGCCCGGCCTGGCCATGACATCTTCGCCATCGGCCCACCAACGTATCACTCCGACGAGGACGCGGAATGTGGGATGCGGGCCTCCACTGCTCGATCGCCCGCTCGGCGAACTGACAGAACGCCGGCCCGGTTCATTCGCCGTCCGCAGCTGATCATTGACAATCGTCGATGTGAACGTTCACAATCGGCCGCAAAGAGCAGGTGGCTATCGCCGAACGCCGGGAGGTCTCCGACATGTTCAGATGCCCCGTCCTGTGGACCCGCCTCCGGACTCTCGCCGGAGGTGTCGCGCTCGCGCTGGTGCCGATCGGCGCCACGCTGGCCATGGCCGCCGCGGCAGAGGCGGCACCGACCCGTCCGCCCAGACCGCAGGGCCCGTGTGACCTCTACGCCGCCGCTGGCACCCCATGCGTGGCGGCGCACAGCACCACGCGCGCGCTGTACGCCTCCTACGACGGGCCGCTCTACCAGGTGCGGCGCCTGTCCGACGGGCGGACCAGGGACATCCGCGTCGTCCCATCCACGGCCGGGCCGCATCCGGATGCCGGCGGATACGCCGACGCCGACGCGCAGGACGCGTTCTGCGCCGACACGACCTGCTTCATCACCGCGATCTACGACCAGTCGCCCATGCACAACGACCTCACCCAGGCGCCGCGCGGCGCCTTCAGCGGGCCGGCCATGGGCGGGGCCAACAACTTCCCGATCGCGGACATGGCGCCGGTGACGCTCGGCGGCCACAAGGTCTACGGCGTCTTCATCGAGCCGGGCATGGGGCTGCGCAACAATGACACCCGGGGCATCGCCACCGACGACCAGCCCGAGGGGATGTACTGGGTCGTCAACGGACACCACTTCAACGGCGGGTGCTGCTTCGACTACGGCAACGGCGAGACCGACAGCCGTGACGACGGCAACGGCACCATGGAGACGAGTTACTTCGGCAATGCCACCGCCTGGTATCAGGGTCCCCCGCCTGGCCCGTGGATCATGACCGACCAGGAGAACAACCTGGTGGGCTGCGTCAACCCGGGCAGCACATCCAAGCTCTGCGTCGATCTGCCCAGCATCACCGACCGGTTCGTGACGGCGGTGGCCAAGGGCGAGCCGCACCACTGGGCCTCGCTGGGCGGCGACGCGCAGCAGGGCGACCTGGCGATCATGTTCGACGGACCGAGGGTCGACGCGACGTACGACCCGATGCGCAAGCAGGGGGCCATCGTCCTCGGCAACGGGGGGGACAACAGCAACGGCTCGCAGGGCACGTTCTACGAGGGCGTGATGACGTCCGGATATCCGACCGACGCCACCGACAACACGGTCCAGGCCAACATCGTGGCCGCCAGGTACGACGTGCAGAGGCTCCTCCTGTCGCCGGCATCGGCGACGGCAACTCCGCCGGGGCTCCAGACGTTCGCGCCGGGGTCGTCGCAGGACACCGCCGTGACGTTCACCAACACGACGGGGTCGACCGCGACGGGCGTGAGGTTGAGCATCACCGCGCCCAGGCACTGGACCTCGGTCATCCCGGGCACGGCAGACACGTCGAAGACGTTCGACTCGGTCGCGCCCGGCGCGACGGTGAGCGCGACCTTCACGGTCACCTCGGGGCCGGCGGCGTTCAACGGCGACCTGGTCGGCAACGCCTCGTGGACGGATTCGACGACCGGCGCGAGACCGTGCGAGACGACCACCGAGAAGGTGCGCAACGTCAGCCCGATCAAGATCAACGAGTTTCGCACCGGGACCAGCGGCAACCCGACCAACGCGTTCATCGAGCTCGCCAACGCGGGCGCCATCGCCGTCGACATCTCGCGCTGGACCCTGACCGAGCACGCGGCCCAGCAGGCCGTCTCGTCGACGGTGACCATCCCGGCCGGGACCACGCTCGCGGCCGGCGGCCACTACCTGCTCGGCCTGTCCAGCTCCGGGCTGGCGGCCCCGGCCAGGGCCGGCGACACGACCGTCAACGTCCGGAGCACGACCGGGATGAACATCGGCGACGCGATCGTCATCGACACCGGCGGCAAGAGCGAGGCCGCGACGATCGTGGACATCCCTGCCGGCGGCGCGACCGGGCCGCGGGTCCCCGGACGGCTCGGCAACGCCGTCAAGCTCAACGGGGGCGGCGAGTACGTCAACCTGCCCGCCGGGATCGTGAGCGGCCTCTCCGACTTCACCGTGTCGGCATGGGTCAACCCGGCGTCCACCGACACCTGGTCGCGCGTCTTCGACTTCGGCACCGGCACGACGGTGAACATGTTCATGACCGTCAACGGCGGAGGCGCGGGGCTTCGCTTCGCGATCACCACGGGCGGCGGCGGTGCCGAGCAGCAGCTCACGGGCGGCGGGCAGCTGCCGCTCAACACCGCGTCGCACGTCGCGGTGACGCTGTCGGGCACGACAGGCACGCTCTACCTCAATGGCAACCCGGTGGCGACCAGCCCGAACATGACGCTCCACCCGTCCAGCCTCGGCAGCACCACGCAGAACTGGATCGGGCGCTCGCAGTACCCCGACCCGTTCCTCAACGCCACCGTCGACGACTTCAACATCTACGGCCGGGCGCTGTCCGCGGCCGAGGTCGCCGCCCTCGCCGGTGGCGAGCCGGGGGCCGGCGACGTCGCCGACTACAAGTTCGACGAGAACGGGGGAGCCACCGCCATCGACTCGTCGGGAAGCGGCCGCAACGCGATGATCGTCAGCCCCGGGACGGCGGCCACCGCGAGCACGCCGCTGTGGCAGCCGCTCCCCGACGGTCCGATCGTCACGGCCCCCGCCGGCTCGACCAACGTTCCGGTCACGAGCGTGGCCGGCTTCATGGTCGGCCAGCGGATGGCCATCGGCTTCGGCGACAGGATGGAGGTGGCCACCGTCACCGCGGTCGGCAGGCCGGGCACACAGGCACGCCTGGCGGCCGCGGCCGCGGCGGGCGCGACCAACATCAAGGTGACGTCGACCGTCAACATCTCCGTCGGTGACCGGATCAGGCTGGACATCGCGCCGAAGATCGAGAACGTCACGGTCACGGCGGTCGGCACGGCGGGCACGAACGGCACGGGCCTCACCCTGGCCGCGCCGCTCGGCTTCGCCCACTCGGCCAACCTGCCCTTCAGCGATCGAGGCACGGGGGTGAGCTTCGCGCCGGCGACGCGCTTCGCGCACTCGAGCAACGAGCCGGTGCAGGCGCTGGGCGGAGGGATCACGCTGGAGCGCCCGCTGGCCCGCGGTCATGCGATCAACGCGCCGGTGCGCGACGCCCTGGTCACGACGGCGGGATACCAGGGGACACCCGCGCCCGACCAGTGGTTCGGGGGACCGGCCCTGTCCGCGAACGCCGGCAACATGGTGCTGCGCGACGCGCACGGCCGCGTCGCCGACAGCCTCGACTACGGGATCCTCGTCGACCCGTGGACCGCCGAGGGCTACCAGGGCGGCACCGGCAGCGGCTGCACCGTGGCGGCACCCGGCTCGGCCAGCGGCGCGGGGCGGAGCGCGAGCCGCTTCGCCGACGGCCACGACACCGACAGCAACTGCGCCGATTTCATCTCGTCCAGCAGTCCCACGCCCGGTGCGACGAACCTCTTCGCTCTCGACCCGGGGCCGCTCGTCTCGCTCGGGTCCACCGCGCCCGACGGCGCATCCGACTACATCGTCCACAACGACACCGACGACGGCGTCGTCCTTGCGACGGTGACGGCAGCCAGCTCGGAGGCAGACAAGCAGGACGCCACCTTCGTGCAGGCGGCCGGCCTGGCGAACCCGACCTGCGTCTCGTTCGAGTCGATCAACCGGCCGGGCAGCTACCTGCGCCACCAGAACTTCCTGCTCCACCTGCAGCCCAGCGACGGCAGCCCCCTGTTCGCGCAGGACGCCACGTTCTGCCCGGGGGCGGGCAACAGCGGGCAAGGCACGTCCTTCCAGTCGGTGAACTTCCCGGGCCGGTTCCTCCGCGCCTTCGCCGACGTCCTCTACGTCGCCAGCAATGGTGGAACCAACCCCTGGGACACGGCGACCGGCTGGGCGGCCGACACGAGCTGGGTGGTGGCGCCGCCGTGGGCGCAGCCACCGGGGGCGGGCGGCAACTGAGGCGCAGCGGGAATCGGCTGTGAAGAGACGACGGCTCGCGCACCTCGCGCTCATGACGTCGGGCGCCGCCGTGCTGGTGGCGGTCGGAGTGCTGCTGTTCGAGATTCGCTCCGGCGCGCCGGAGCCGGGCGTTCGCCCGCCGGCCGGGGAGCGGCTCCCCCCCGCTGCGCGTGCGACCGTTCGCGCGGCGAGCGAGCCATCGCCCGGCGCGCCGGCGCGGTCCGGCGTCGCGACCGCGCAGCAGCGGGCCGCGATGGAGGATGCGATCGCGCTCTACGACCGCGGCGAGTACGAGGGGGCTCGCACCGCAGCGGTCACCGCGATCGAGTCGAGCCTCGACCCGACGGTGCTGGACCGGATGCAGAGCATCGCCGCGACCGCTTCCTGCTACCTGGCCGACGCCGATCAGGCGCGCGTCTGGTACGCGCGCCTCGAGCCGGCGAGCCGCCAGGTCATCGCCACGCGCTGCCGCGGGCTGGGGATCGAGCTCTGACCGGGATCAGCGCACCTCGACGAGGCCCGCGGCGGCCGGGCGCGGAAGGCGAGGAGCTCGCGCGCCCAGCTCGACCACGGTTTCGCGCACGCATCCGCCATGCCGGACGTCACCGGTGGATGCTCGCCAGATCAGCGGCCGGGTAGCACGGGCAGGCCGATGAGCGGCGCCGGAGTCGCTGCCAGGGGTGCGAGCGACGGAGCGACCACGAACGGGTTGGGGTTGGCCGGGCAGACCGTCCCCGGCGGCGGCAGCGTGCCGTCGAGGAGATAGCTCGCCACGCGGTCGGTCACGCACGCGCTCCGGCCGAACGCGGTGTGGCCCCAGCCGGCGTAGGTCAGCAGCCGGCTGTTCTCGAGCAGATGCCCGACGGAGACCGCCTGGTCGTAGCCGGTGATGCCGTCGAAGAGGTTGCCGACCACCAGGACGGGCGAAGAGGTGTGGGTCTTCCACGGCCCGGTGTAGCGGTCGGGGACGGTCGGCCACTGGGCGCACGGCGCGGCGTCGTTCCACCACCAGAGTCTCCCGAAGATGGACGCCTGCTCCGCGGTGTCGGCCATGGTCCGGTAGGCGGCCAGCGATCCGGGAAACTTGGCATCGGAGCAGTGGCTGCCATAGAAGCCCTCCAGGGCGTTGTTGTAGCCCTCGTCGGCGAGGACGCGGACCTGCTCCGTCGCGATCGCGTCGCGCGCGCGGGCCGCGCGCCCGCCGGCCAGACCGTCGCCCAGCGCGAAGTCGGCGAGAGAGCCGAACAGGGCGCCGAAGCCGTCGGGTCCGCCCCACATCTCGGGCGTGGCCATGGCCTGCACCGCCAGGACGACGAGGACGTCGTAGGTCATGACCGAGCCGTCCGGCATGACCAGCGGGGACGCGCGGACGAGATCGACGAGCGCATCGAATCGCGCGGCCGCTCCTTCTTCGCCCGTCAGCGCGCACTGGTCGGGGCCGGCCTCGTCGCACAGGCGCAAGAACTCGTCGAACTCCTTCTGCGTGCTGACCTTCTCCGAGACGATCTCGCGGCCGGTCGACCACAGGACGGGATCGAGGATGCCGTCGATGACGAGCGCGCGGACCTTCGTGGGAAACAGGTTGGCATACGTGCTGCCGATGACCGACCCGTACGAGAGGCCGAGATAGGTGAGCTTCTGGTCACCGACCGCCTGGCGCAGGAGGTCGAGGTCGCGCGCCACGTCGGCCGTGCTCATGTGCCCGACGATGCGCTGGCCCGAGCCGAGGCAGCGCTGGGCGAACGCATTGTACGTGTCGAAGTAGGTCTGCTCCTGCTCCGCGTCGACGGGGAAGACCGGAAGTGCGGCGAAGAAGGCAGCCTGCTCCTCATTGGTCGCGAAGCACTGGAGGCCTTCCGAGCGGGCGACGCCGCGCGGATCGAAGCCGACCACGTCGAAGCGCCCCTGCAGGAGACCGGCGAGGACATCGCCGAACCCGGAGAGGACCAGGTCGACCCCCGAGACGCCCGGCCCGCCCGGATTGATGAAGACGGTGCCGATCTTGGGCGCGCTCGCCGGAATACGGGCCAGCGCCAGATCGATCGTCTCGCCGGCGGGGTTGTCGTAGTCGAGCGGCACCGCGGCCACGGCGCACTCCGCGCCCGGAGCGTCCGCTCCGCAGGGTACCCAGCTCACCGTCGGGACGGGAGGCGGCGAAGCGGCCGCGGCCGGGCCCGCCGCGACGAGGGAGACCAGGAAAGGGAGTCCGGAGAGAGTTCTCAGGGTACGCATGAGCACCTCCATTCTTGGAGCCGGCCACGTTAGCCGATCGAGACGCGCGCACGACAGCCGTGCCGCCCATCTCGATGAGGAGGGCAGTCGCAGAATGCCATTCTGATCGGCGAGCGGAACCGGTCTGCAGCGCACTCCCGCTCCTTGCGTCCGCAAGCACCCGGGCCTGCGCGTCGCCGCGGAGCGTCATGTCCGCATGGGAAGAGTGACGACGTACGTGGCCGGGCCGAGGTCGCGACGCGATCGCTCGGCCACCGATCCCAGCGCCCGCCGTGCCATCGCGTGGCGGCCCCGGCGCCGTCGGTGAGCAGCCTCAGCGCACCTCGAGGATGCCGCGCAGGCGGCTGGCGCGGAAGGCCGCCTCGATGGCGACGTGCGGCCCGGCCAGCGCCACGACCATCCGGTCGCGATCGAGGTCGGCGGCCAGGGCGGCTGCGACGGCCGCCGGCGTCAACGCGGCCACCTGGGTGACGAGGTCCGCGCGCCGGCGGCCGGTCCAGCCGGCCCGCGCCTCGGTCTCCAGCTCGGCGGCGAGCGCCGCGGTGTCGGCGACCTGGGCCAGGACGCGGCCGAGCACGCGGCGGCGCGCGACCACGAACGCGCGGCGGAACGGATCGCCGTCGGCGCGAAGCTCGTCGAGTGCGCCGAGGAGGGACGCCAGCACATCGCCGGCACGCGCCGGATCGACGTCACCGGCGATCATGAGAGCGGGCGCGGCGCTGACCAGGATGGTGTAGCTGGCGCGGAGCCCGTAGGTCGCGCCGATGCGGCGCCGGATCGACTGCGCCTGAGCGTCGACCATCTCGGCCGCGACCAGGCGCGCCGCGCTGGTGCCGCCCGGGGCCGGGAAGGCCAGCGCCATGGAGACCTGGGCCGATTCGTCGTCGACCAGGGGCAGGTAGTGCGGGCCGACCAGCAAGCGCGGCACCGGGTGCGTCCGGCGCGCGGCGGCCTTGCCGCGCCATGGCGCCGTCAGCTCGCGGATCTCGGCGAGCATGCGATCGGCGTCGAACCCGCCCACCACCATCAGCGTCGCCCCGCCGGGGACATACGAGCGGCGGCGGAACTCCTCGAGCGCGGCGCGGCCGATCCGGTCCGGCGCGCCGGGGTCCTGCTCGCGAATGGTCACCCCGCCCAGCAGTGCGCCTGCGAGCGCGCGGCGAAGTCGGCGCTCGCGGTCGTCCGGCGCGACGACCGCCTCGCGCGCCTGGGCGAGGCTCCGCTCGGTGTAGATCCCGCGCTCGACCAGCCACAGCAGGCGCCACACGTGCCAGTCGGCGTAGCGAGCCGCGCCCGACAGGCGGAACACGGTCGAGGTCGCGCCGACCTCGAAGGTCAGCTTGCCGCCGAGGCCGAGCGCCCAGCTGGCGCGGAGCCGATCGGAATCGGAATAGTCGCCCGCCACGTCGTGCTCGATGAGGAGCGCGGCGAGGGCGGCGACGCCCGGCGTCTCCGGCGGCTCCTGGGCCAGACCGGCCGGGAACAGGAGGCGCGCGTCCACCACCGCCGAGCCCGGCACCGGCGCCAGGACCACGCGCAGGCCGCTGGTCAGCATGACCTCCCGCAGCCGCGGCGCGCGGCGCCCCGCCGCCACGACCAGCGGGCGCTCGGCCTCCGTCGGATCCACCGGCGCGCGCCGCTCGGCGATCTCGATCCGATGTTCCCCGTCCGGCGGTCCCTCGCCCGCCACGGCGGCGCCGGGCACGAGGTAGGCGACGTGCGCCGCCCCGCGAGCGGGCAGGCTCTCGATCGCGCGGACCAGCGCCCTCGACCCGGCGCTGGGGTCGGCGAAGCGCTCGAGCGTCAGCATCCCGACCCTCTGGACCTCGCGGACGACCCGATCCGGCCACAGCGCCTCGAGCTCGCGGACCTGGGCGAGCAGCGCGTCGGCGCGGCCGCCGTGCTGGATCGCGCCGGCGATCCGCGCGCCGAGGCCCTCGAAGCGATCGAGCGCGGCGAGACCGCTATTGAGGCGCAGCGCGCGCAGATCGCGCCGATCGAGCGCGAGCTCGCCGTCGAGCAGTCGCTTGCGCGCGCCGAACGCCACATCGACCGCGTCGCGCAGCGCGCCGGCGTCGCGCGCGGTGATGATGACGAGCTCGATCCCGCCGCGAGCGCCGCCCAGGAACCCGCGCTCCACGTCGCGGACGCCGGCCCCCCACCCGAGCTGGAGGATCCGCCGCACCCACAGATCGATGGCCAGGTCGCGCGTCGCGTGGCCCGGCAATGACGGCGACGACGTCGGAAACGCGATCACCGCGGTCGGCTGGTTCACCGCGCTGACGAGCCGGCTCTCGCCCGCGGTCGCCACCACCGGCGGCGGCAGGGCCGGCGCGCTGGCGCGGCGGATGGCGCCGAACCGGGCGGCGACCAGCGCGCGAGCCGGGCCGAGCTCGATCGCGCCGCCCACCACCAGGATCGCGCGGCCCGGCGCGTACTGCCCCGCGAGGAACCTGCACACATCGCCGAGCCGGATCGCGCCCAGCTCGGCGACGGACGGCTGCCTGCCGTACGGGTGGTCGCCCGGAAACAGCCGCGCCGCCAGCTGCGCCCACGGCCCGCGCGCGCCTCGCCCGCGCAGCTCGTTGTCGACCACGTCGCGCTCGCGCTCCAGGACGTCCGGCGCGATGCGGTCGCACGGCGCCGCCATGCGGCTCGCCTCGATCGCCAGCACGTCCGCCAGGCGAGGAGCCAGCGCGAGCGAGGCGAAGTGGGTCTCGTCCCAGCCGGTGGACGCCGAGTACACCAGCGTGGCCTCCTCGAGCCGCTGCGCGACGCTCGCCCCGCCGGTCTCCGCGATCTCGAACGACAGATGCTCGGCCAGGTGCGCCAGCCCGCTCCGCCCCGGCGGGTCGTCGAGCGCGCCGGTCGTGTAGCGCACGTCGACCGATACGAGGTTCGTGCGCGCGTCCGGCACCAGCGCCACGCGCAGCCCGCTGTCGAGGCGGAACGTGACGATCTGGCGCTGGATGTCGAGCGGCCGGCGCCCCGTCCGCAGGCCGACGTCCGGCATCGCCGACGACGCGACACACGCCGACCCGACCATCACCAGGGCGACCGCCCCGGCCATGGTCGTCTGAACGCGCGAGCTCACGCCGGTCCATGATGCACCACCCGCCGACCCGGTGCGCGCGGGTCGGCGCCCGTACCGCCGCCCGGCAGCCAGCGCGCTCGATCTCGCGCGCGCTCTCGCCCTCGCCCGCCGCCCGCCGCTCTCATCCGATCGTCGATGTCACCTCTCGCCCACCGGAGGACGTGCTGGCCGCGATCGTCAGGGCAGCCCGGGCCCGTTGAAGGAATAGGTCGCGAGCCCGATGCGGCTGCAGCGGCCCGCCGCGTCCCACGAGAAGTCGACGTACGCGTCGCTGGTCATGTCCTTGAGGACTTCGATGAGGGCCGGATCGCTCGTGAAGCAGACCCTGAAATTGTGGGCCGCATCGGTCGCCACGCAAGCAGCGGTAGTCCCCTCGGCGCCGGCCGCGACCTCACAGCCGATGTACTCGAGGTCGTTGGCGCTGTTGCGTGAGGCTCCGAGCGCCCCGGTTGCCCGGCCGGAACCATCCGGCTGGAGGGTCATGAGCGTGGGGAAATCGGACCTGCGGCCCGCCGTGGCGGACCCGTCCCCCATCAGGAGAAAGCCCGAGAGCGCCGCCCCGACGATGATGTACTTCATTCCGGACTCCTTTGTGGATGATTGAACTAGAAGAGGAAGCCTGCCTGGTCCGGCTGGATCTCGCCGCGGTTCACGGCCGAGACCAACGCCGACAGAATTTCGTCCCGATCGCTGGCGTTCATGGTCGCGATCGCAGAGCGCAGCGCGTCCGCGTCCTCGCGCGTCCAGCGGCGCGAAAGCCGCGCTGCCTCCACGCGCGCGCGGGCATCCGCGGCTGCAGCCTCTCCCGAGGGTGACTCCGGCGTCCGCTCGGCAGCAGGAGCGACCTCGGCGGCGGCGGTGCCTTGCGCCGCGTCCCGCTCGCCGAGCACCGCATCCACCTCGTCGCGCACGGCGCGGCGAATGGCCTCGCGCTGGACCGAGTCGAGCGCGCGCGCGACGGTGCGCTCGCCCTGGCTCACCGTCGGTGCGGGGCGGTCAGCGGACTGCGACGATACAGGCGCGGCGGTCACCGCCGGCCGGTCGCCGCGCGGGATCCACCGCCCGGCGGCGAAGGCACCGACGGCCACGGCGATCGCGATCGCGATCGTCGAGCTCAGGCGCATGCGCTTCGCGAACGTCACTGCGGGCTGCCACCTCTGAAGAGACGCCGCATCGTAACGCGGCGAGCGCTGGCTGCACAGGAGACCAACCGCGAGAGGGAGCGTCTCGTCGTCGGTCGATGCGCCGCGCCTCGGTACGCGAGCGGATCAGGCGCTCCGTTCGCCCCGCGTGAGGCCATCCGCGCGCGCAGTTCGCGCGCACAGTTCGCGCGCGCAGTCGCGCCGTCGAGGCCACTCCGTCGAGCGACACCCACTCGACGCGGGCGCGGACACCGGCGCCGGCCGGTACCACGTCAGCGCTCGGCCGCGATCGTCCCCGTCGACTCAGAGTGGTCGATCGCGGACGGTGCGGCGGAGGCGGGCCATGCCCGCGAGCCAGCGGTCGTAGTCTGCCGTCTTGCGCTGGAGGTAGGTCAGCACCTCCGGGTGCGGGAGAATGAGGAAGCGCTCCTCGGCGAGGCCCTGGACCACCGCCTCCGCGACCTGCTCTGCCGTGATCACGCCGTCCACCGACGCGGAGCTGGGGCCGGCGGCGCGCAGCATGGCGGTGTCGACTGCCTGCGGGCACAGGACGGACACCTTGATGTTGTCGTCGCGGTGGGTGATGGCCAGATGCTCGGCGAAGCCGATCGCGGCGTGCTTGGTGGTGGAGTAGACGCCGCTGCCGATCTGGGAGAGGAGGCCGGCGGCCGAGACGGTGTGGAGGAACGCGCCGCCGCCTCGGGCCCGGTAGCGGGGGACGAGCGCCCGCGCGGCATGGACGTGCGCCATGACGTGGACGTTCCAGCCGCGCGTCCAGCTCTCCACCGGATCGGACGCGGCGTCGTCGAAGTCGGGATCCATGAACAGCAGGCCGGCGTTCGAGCAGAACAGGTCGATCGGGCCCACGCGCGCCTCGGTCTCCTCGACCACGCGCTCCACGTCGGCCGAAACGCCCACATCGGCGGCCATGGCGACGCCGCCGATCGTCTGCGCCACACGCGCCGCCTCGCCGGCGTCGAGGTCGACGACGATCACCGCCCGGGCGCCCTCACGGTGGAAGCGCTCGCACAGCGCCCGCCCGATGCCGGCCGCGCCGCCTGTCACCACCACGATACGTCCCTCGAGCTTCATGGTGGGCGGATTCTACTCCGCCCGGCCGCGAGCGCGTGGATGTGGAGACAGCGGGCGCCGGCATCGAATCGAGACGGCGCCGCCGTCACTCGTCCTTCAGCGTGACCATCGCATCGACGCTGGCGGTCCCGTCACGCATCCCCCTCCGGTGGCTCTACAGTTTCCCGGCAAATGTGACGAATGGGTGGTTCATGAGGGGTCCGTTCGCCGCCCTCGGGCTAGCGGCTTGCGCCGTGCTCGCGGCAGCGCGCCCGGCCCATGCCCTGGACCCGCACAAGCGGACAGCGCAGTACATGCACCGAGCCTGGGGCACCAAGGACGGTCTGCCGCAGAACACGGTGCTCGCCATGCTGCAGACGCGTGACGGCTACCTCTGGATGGCGACCCAGGAGGGGCTGGCTCGCTTCGACGGCGTGACCATGAAGCAGTTCAACAAGCGCAACACGCCCTGTCTCGAGGATCACTGGATCACCAAGATGGTCCAGATGCCGGGCGGCTCGGTCTGGCTCCTGCCGTTTCACGGCCGGCCGGTCCAGCTCGCGAAGGGGGACTTCCGCTGCGACCCGATGCCGGCGGGCGTGCCCAGCCAGTCGATCACGGCGATCGAGCCGGCCGCCGGCGGCGGCACCTGGTTTGCCGCCAGCGGAGAGGGTCTGTTTCTGGTCCACGGCGACCACATCGTCCGCGTGTACCGGGGGGTCGGCCACGATCGACTGACCAGCGTCCGCTTCCGCGACCTGACGCTCGCGCGTGACGGGACCTTGTGGGTCTCGACCGACGGTGGCGGCGTGAACCACATCGACAATACCGGCGCCGTCCGCGCGTTCGACACGGCCAGCGGGCTGGCCAGCGACGTGGTGTCCGAGGTCGTGGAGGCCCGCGACGGCACGATCTGGGTGGCCACCTCGCACGGCGTCGACAGGATCGTGCGCGGCCAGGTCGAGCACGTCGGCGTCGTTCCATCCGTGGTCGTTCACGCTCTCACCGAGGACAGCCGCGGCACCATGTGGTTCGGCACCGAGAACGGGCTGTTCCGGCTCCGCGGCGGCCGCGTCGACGCGTACACCGAGCAGGACGGGCTGTCGGGTCGAATCGCCACCTCACTCCTCGAGGACCGCGAAGGCGACCTGTGGGTCGGCGCGTTCATGGGCGTCGATTTCGGTGTCGAGCGGTTCAGCGACGGCCTGTTCACCCCGTACGCGACGGCCGAGGGCCTGGAGAACGCGCAGGTGTGGTCCGTGCTGGAGGACGCGCCGGGCCGGGTCTGGATCGGCACCGAGTCCGGCGGGCTCAGCCGCCTCGAGAACGACGTCATGACGACCTTCGGCCGCAGCGAGCTGGGCGACGACTCGGTCCGCTCTCTCTATCGCGGCCGCGACGGGACCCTCTGGGTCGGCACGTATCGCGCCGGCACCAGGCGCATGCGCGGGGCCGCGTTCGAGCCGGTGGGCTCCGACGATCAGCGCTGCGACGCCAACGTGGTGGCGATCGCGGAGGACGCGAGGGGTGCGGTGTGGATCGCGACCCGAGGCCTCCTGGACGACCGGGTCGGTGTGCTGTGCCGCCTCGAAGGCGGCACGTTCCGGGTCGTCGAGCGGGGCGACGGCTGGAAGGAGGACTTCTTCGGCTGCATGCTCGGGACTCGCGACGGCCGCCTGATCGTGTGCAGCTCGAGCGGTCTGCGCGAGATCCGCGGGGACCGACTGAAGACGTACACCAGGCGCGATGGCCTCTCGTCCGACTTCCTCCTCGCCGCCTACGAGGACGCGGACGGCGCCCTGTGGATCGGGACCGGCGGCGGAGGACTCAACCGGCTCAAGGATGGCGTGTTCGCCAGCGCGACCACGGCGCAGGGTCTCTTCGACGACACCGTGTTCGGCATCGTCGAGGACGACGCCGGCAACCTGTGGCTGAGCTGCAACCGCGGCATCTTCCGGGTGAGCAAGCGCGAGCTCGACGATCTGTTCGCCGGCCGCACGAAGGCGATCGAGTCGATCGTCTACGGCGTCGAGCACGGAATGAGGTCGGCCGAGTGCAACGGCGGCTCTCAGTACCCGGCGTGGCGGGCGACCGATGGCCGGCTGTGGTTCGCCACGATGAAGGGCGCCGTCGTCGTCGATCCGCGACACCTCGCCACCAACCTCCTCCGCCCCGAGGTCATCGTCGAGCGGTTCGCCGCGGACGAGCAGCAGCGCGCGATCGGCGCCGGGCTCACCCTCGAGCCGGGAAGCCGCGCGCTCGAGTTCACGTACACCGCCACGAGCCTGATCTCGTCGGAGCGGGTTCGCTTCAAGTACATGATGGAGGGCTTCGACAGCGACTGGATCGATGCCGGCACCCGGCGGACCGCCTACTACACGAACCTCCCGCCCGGGGCGTACCGATTTCGCGTGATCGCCGCCAACAGCGACGGTGTGTGGAACGATGCCGGTGCGTCTGTCGACTTCTACCTGAGGCCGCAGTTCTACCAGACCTGGTGGTTCTCGCTCTCGTGCGTCGCCCTGGTCCTCAGCCTCGTCCTCGCCGCCCACCGGATGCGCGTTCGCCACATGCGCAGCCGGGAGAAGCTGCTCCAGCAGCGGGTGGCGCAGCGGACCCGCCAGATCGCGGAGACGGAGAGCTACAGCCGCGCCATCGTCGGCAACGTCGGCGAAGGGATCGTGACGTTCGACGGCCTCGGGCACATCTCGCGCTGGAACGCCGCCGCCGAGCGGATCTTCGCGTACTCCGCCGACGAGGTGATCGGGAAGACGGCGGCGATTCTGGGCATCGACGACGCCTCTGATGTGAACACGGCCGCTCTCCCGACCGTCGTCGTCCAGGCGCGGCGCAAGGACGGCGCGGTCATCCCGCTCGAGATTCACGCGACGGCGGCGAACAGCGACCGCGACTCGATGACCATCTGGCTCGTCCGGGACCTCACCGAGGCGAGGCGCGCGGAGGCGAAGGTCGCGGCGATGCAGCGCGAGCTCATCGCCACCTCGCGCCGGGCCGGCATGGCGCAGGTCGCCACGTCCGTCCTCCACAACGTCGGCAACACGCTCACCAGCGTCAACCTGTCCGCCCATCTCGTGCTCGACACCTTGCGGGGCTCCAGGGTCCTGGGCCTGGGAAAGGTGCTGGAGGTGCTGCCGCCCGATCCCGAAGATCTGGCGGTCTTCCTGACCGCGACCGACAAGGGCCGCCATCTGCCCGCCTATCTGGCGACCCTGAGCGACGTCATCCAGGGAGAGCGACAGGCCGCCATCCAGGAGCTCGAATCGATGGGGAGGGGGATCGAGCACATCAAGGCCATCGTGAGGGCGCAACAGTCGAACGCCCGGGTGCGCGGAGTCGACGAGTGGCTGGCCCTGTCCGAGCTGCTCGACGCCGCTCTCGGCTTCGAGCGGTCTCTGTGCGAGACGGCCGGCGTCACCGTCCGGAAGGACTACGCCGACATGCCTCCGGTCTGCGTCGATCGGAACCGTCTCCTCGAGATCGTCTTGAACCTCCTGGTCAACGCGCGCGAGGCCGTGGTGGATGCCGCGGCGCCCGGTGCCCGCATGATCACGGTGCGGACGCGCCTGGTCGATGATCGCACCTTCGCCGTCGACGTTCGCGACACCGGAGTCGGCATCGCGCGCGACAACCTGACCAGGATCTTCAACCTCGGTTTCACCACCAAGCCCGACGGCCACGGGTTCGGGCTGCACGGCAGCTCCTGCTCCGCCGTCGAGCTGGGCGGGCGCCTGTCGGCCGACAGCGACGGTCCGGCGACGGGCGCCACCTTCACACTGACCCTCCCGATCGAGCGACCGACCGACGCGGCCCAGGCAGCGGCGGGCTGATACGGACGGCCAGGACCGCCGCGGCCGCGATCCCGGACGTGCGGCGCGCCGGACGTCCGCACGGCCGGACGCTCGAGCGATCGGCTCGAAGCGCTGACGGGCAGTTGCGCGGCGCGGGGATGTGGAAGTCGCTGGCATCGCCATTGCTCCGGCGGGGGCCGGTTCATGTGCGAACCGGAGGCTGATGACATGCGATCTTCGTTGCGACGACAGGTGATCCAGTGGGTTCTTCTCGCGGCAGCGGCCAGGAGCGGCGCGGCGTGCGCGGGAGCCGAATCTCCACCGCCGCTCTCGTGGACCGAGTTCCAGGCGCAGGCGTCTCGCGAGCCGGACACCGGCATCTACATCATCAACGGTGACGAGCCGGCCGCGTCGCTCGACGAGCTGGCAGACGCCTACCGATCCTATCGCGCGGATGCCGACCGCGGCCCCGCGGCCGTCGAGCAGGCGCTCATCGTCAACCAGACCGACGGAGACGACGATCGCTGGCCGGCGGATCGAGCCGAGCGCATCACCTACTGCGTGGGCGAGGACGGCCTGGAGGGCCACCGCAGCGGAGTGGCCCGCGCGCTCGCCACCGCGGCGCGATCCTGGGAGTCCGCCGCGCGCATCGACTTCGTCCACGTCTCGGCTGCGGACGCCGACTGCTCGGCGGACAACGAGGAGGTCGAGTTCAACGTGCGCGGCGTCTGCAGCGGCGCGTACCTGGCCCGCTCCTTCTTCCCGAGCAGCGCCCGGAGCGAGCGCGAGCTCCTCATCGACTGCTCCGCCTTCGACGACATCGAGCCCTACACGCTGGCCGGCATCCTCCGCCACGAGCTCGGCCACACGCTCGGCTTCCGCCACGAGCACACCCGCCCCGAGGCCGGCACCTGCTTCGAGGACGACGCCTGGCGCGAGCTCACCGAATACGACCCGGACTCCGTCATGCACTACCCGCAGTGCAACGGCAGCAACCAGGCCGACCTGGTCCTGACCGACCTCGACCGCACGGGAGCGGCCAGGCTCTACCCCTGACCACTCGCTCTGCGATAGGCGGGGCGTACCGCGCTCCGAGCGGTCCGCCGGCGCCTGGAGGGCGGTGGCACGCCATCGACGCGAAGGTCGATCTCGCCGGCCGCCTCGCGGCGCTTGCGCTCGGCGGTCCACGCGTACCAGGGCGTCTTCTCGCCCGTCCGTGCCTCGTGGATGATCGCGCGAAAGGTATCGTGGAGACAGGGATCCGCCCGGCGGCCCCATTGACGCTGAAGCCGCCGGTAGAGAGTGTCGGCGTCTTGCTTCGCGAGATCGCGGATCGATCCCACGCCCAGTCCCGCGAGATAGCCCTCGATCGCTGGCCCGACGTTCATCAGCGATCGCAACGCGGCCATGCCGGGCGCCCTCTCGGCGCTGGTAGGTCTCATGATCGTGCTCCTGCGAGTGGTTTCTCGATGCCGTCGACCATGGGACCACCGGCGTCGCCCGTCTTGAATATTTCGGACACCGTCGATGACGGAGCGCCGCGACCCTGGCCGACGGGGCCCGTATCTGTACAGAATGCGGCGGCCGCCCGCGGCGTATCATGGCGGACATGGCGGTAACCGCTCTGTGGACCTTCGCGCACCGCGCGCTGGCACCGCAGTTCCATCGCGATCCGGCGCGCTTCGTCGCCACGCTCGACGGCAACGCGGCCCCCGCCCTGCTCGAGGACATGTGGACCTGGTCGCTGTCGGCGGCCGGCGCCACCGCGCCGCCGCGCCCGCCGCTGAGCTACGGTATCGATCGTCCGCGACCCGGCCTGGCCATCGTCCGGATGGCGTTTCGAGGCGTGATCCTCACCGGCGAGCCGTGGCACATCCGCTTCATCGTGCGCGATCCGGACGCTGACGGCGCCGGCGCCTACACGCGCATGTTCCTGCTCGAGCACAGCGAGCACGCTACCGAGCTGTCCGGCGCGCCGACAGCGATCGCCTGCGAGAGCGAGGCCGACGGCACTCACCACAACTGGGGCGCCACCCTGGCCCCGAGCGACGAGGCCGGCTTCGACGATTTCGTGGTGGCCGTGCTGCGTTCCGGCGCAGCCCCGGCCGCCAGCACGCGCCGCGGGTAGTGAGCCCGGAGTGCTGGACCGACGACCGCCCGATCGCCGAGGATCTGATCCGCGATGTCCGAGCTCGTACCGGTACCGCCGCGCGAACGCATGGTCACGCTCGACGTGCTGCGTGGGTTCGCGCTGTGCGGCGTGCTGATCGTCAACATGGTTGTGTACAACTGGCGAATCGGAGCCCCGCCGGATGACGCGCTGCCGAACCAGATCGCGCACTGGTTCCTGATCATCTTCGTCCTCAGCAAGGCGCAGACGCTGCTGACGATCCTGTTCGGCCTGGGCTTTGCGATGCAGCTCATGCGTGCCGAGGAGCGCGGCGAGCCGGTGACCGGCCTGTACCTCCGGCGGCTCGCTGCCTTGATGGTGTTCGGCCTGCTGCACATCACGCTGCTGTGGTGGGGCGACGTGACCTGGAGCTACGCGGTGGCGGGGCTCGGGCTGTTGCCGTTCGTCCGGGTATCGAACCGAGCGCGCGTGATCTGGGCGCTGGGCTTCGTGTTCGTCCCGAGCGTCGTCACGTCGATTCCCGCGGTGTCGTCGGCGACGATCCGCGTGTTCATGGAGCCGGCCGAGTACGGTGCCGGGATGGCCCGGATGGTGCGGGCGATCCACGGCCCCAGCCATGCCGGCCTGTGGTGGGAGCACCTGCGGTTCGCCCTGGTGTTCATGGCGGCGGTCTACGCGTCGTATTTCCCGTGGGTGCTCGGCCGATTCCTGCTCGGCTACGTCGCCGGCAGGCTGCGCTGGTTCGCCGATGACGGCGCGGGTCATCTCCCGGTCTTTCGTCGGCTCGCGTCCTGGGGAGGCGCGATCGCCGCGGTCACCGCCGCGATCACCGTCATGACCAAGGTCGGATGGATTCCGCTGCCGGCGCTCGGTCTGGGCGGCCAGCTCGGGATGGTCGTGGTCCACGAGGCCGGCTTGCTGGCGACCACGAGTTTCTATGTCGGCCTGGTCGTGCTGTTGCTCCAGCGCCCGCGCTGGCGGCGCGTGCTTGCCGTGGTCGCTCCGATGGGCCGGATGCCGCTCACGACCTATTTCACCCAGAGCCTGGTCTGCACGTTCCTGTTCTACGGCTGGGGGCTCGGCTGGATCGACCAGGTCGGCGTCGCCGCCGGCATCGCCCTCTCGCTCGTGATCCTGAGCGTGCAGGTCGTCCTGTCCCAGCTGTGGCTGCGCTGGTTCCGGTTCGGCCCGTTCGAGTGGCTATGGCGGGCGGCGGTCTACTGGAAGGTGCCGCCGATGCGGGCCCGAGCGCCGCTCCCAGGTCATGGTTCATGAGCTCCGAGAAGACATGGTCCGATGACGTGCTGGTCTCCTCAGGCGATGGCGACTAGACCCGGTCGAGCGGGTTCAGGAACGCCGGCTGGAGGGCACGCCTGGTCGGGCGGATCGCCCGAGCCGCCGCTCGGCGCTCGTGCAGGAGCGTCAGCCACGGCCGCGAGCTCGCGTCCTCGGGCACGTATTCGCGTTCCAGCTCCTGCAACGCGTTGTTGAGCCAGCCGCGGGCGTTGCCCGGGCGGAACCCGTGCTCGAGGACATGACGGCGGGCTGCCACTGCGTCCGTGAGGAACATGTAGGCCAGCGCGGGCTCGAGCGCGCGGCTGCCGGCGCGCTCGAGGCACCGGTCCGCCATCGCGGCGAAGCAGCGCACCGGCAGGCCGTCGAGGTGGCGCGCGATCGCGGCGTGGAATGCGGCGGACGCGGGGTGATCGCGGGCGAGCATGTGGCCGGCGTCGGCCGCGATCCGCGCCAGCTGCGCCGCCGACGCCGACGCGAGGCGATGGATCTCCGCCTTGCCCTCGACGGCGCTCGCCTTGGTCTCGAGGCGCCTCAACAAGGCGAGCGTGCGCGTCATCGCGGCTCGCACCGGGCGACGCTTGCGGATCCTCGCCACCGCGTCCTCGTCGGATGCGCCGCGCGCGTCTCTGGCCCACTCCAGCAAGCACTCGAGTCCATCGATCAGCGCCAGCCGGCTCTCGCGTCCGCGACCGGCGAGCCGCAGTGTTGCCCGCGATCCGGCCGCCGCGTCGCGCAGGAACAGGTACGCGACGCTGCCGGTCACGACGTAGGTGTCGGGCCTGTCGAGGACTCGCGCGACGAGCGCCTCGAGCACCGCGGGGCGGAGCCGCGAGACGTGGCGGAGCATCGCCTGCTCGAAGCTCGACGTGCAGCGATGGGCGTGGCACAGCGCGACGCCATGGGTGGCGATGATCCGCTCGAGCTGGCGCGGGCCGATCGCGTCGAGCCTCGCGTCGAGCCGGCGCTCCTCGTCCCGGACCGCTCGGGCGGCCCTCACCTCGCGGTCGATCGCGCGCAGCGTCTCGGGCGCGCGCGCGAGGTGCCGCCGCGTCGATCGAAGGCTGGCGGCGACGCGGTCGAGGTCCGGATCGACCCGGTCGAGCTCCTCGGTGACGAACGCGTGGAAGAGCGCGACCAGCTTCTCGCCGTCACGCGCCGACTCGATGCGCGCGAGGGCGGGCGCGAACAGCGCGTGCATGCCGTCGTCGCCGAGATAGGCCACCTTCTTGAACCTGCCGAGCAGGCGCAAGAGCGCGGTCGAGCCATATCCGGGCAACACCTCGTCGAGCATCACGTCCATCGTCGTGTCGTCGTACGGCCGGTGGCCGTCGTCGTAGCGCTCCGCCGCCGCGCAGAACGCGTCGACGACGGCGGTCTGCGCCTTCTGGCTGCGCAGCCCGGCCAGCTCATGGACCAGCCGCACCGGCAGCACCGACCGTGCGAAGAACGTCTCCTCGGTGAGGAGCCGACGCAGGCGAGTGACGGCCTTGGTCCCGGTCACGGTGACCAGCGTAACGCAGAGGGGCCGAGGTGCTGGCTCCGAGGCGTTTGATCACGGCCCTGTCGAGAACGGAGCGACGAAGCGGAGAACGGCGTCCGAGAACTCGGTCGGTTCCTGCTCAGCTGGGTAGTGACCCGATAGAGGAAGAAGGAGGTCGCCGACCTCGTCCGATACCTTTCGAGCTCCTGCGGCGACCGCCTCGCCCATTCCGAACAGCCCGCCGATTGCCAGGACAGGCACCGCCCGGCGTGCGCGGCTCAACTCGACCACGTCGTCGACGTCCTGGTCTCTCGTCCGGTAGTAGGCGAGGCTCGCGGCAAGAGCGTGGGCTGGTCGGTAGGCCGCGACATAGTCGTCGAAGGCGGCCCGCTCGAGACCGTGGGGCCCGGCGCTCTCCTTCAGGAACTGGCCGAAGTAGGCATCCTCGCGTCCCGGAACGAGTGCCTCGGCAAGGCCAACGGCCCTGTTGAAGGGGCCATGCCAGGATGGGTACGTGGTGGCGCCGGGCTCCGGTATCGCCACGTCGATGCCGGGGAAGATCTCCTCCTCGATGACCAGCGCACTCACGAGCTCAGGCCGCTGTGCAGCGAGCATCCACGCGATCGTTCCACCCCAGTCATGGCCGACGAGGACGGCCTGGTTCGCGTCGTTCGCGTCGAGCCACTCCCCGAGTGACAGTGCGAGCGCACGCTTGTCGAACCGGGTGCCCGGAGGTGCGAGGACACCCAGGCCCGGGGGCGACCAGACGAGGGTCCTCAGACCGCCGTCGTCCAGGCGCGGCTGCAGATGCCGCCAGTGGTAGGCGGTCACCGGCCACCCATGAACCAGAACCGCCACAGGACCCATCATTCGATGATCCGGAGCACGCTCTGGGCGGACGCCTGGGCGCAGTCCCAGGCTACCCCTCGAGCTTCTCGACGATGAGCTCGACGAACTCCTTTGACCCGTAATCCTTGTAGGAGTACCCCTCCTCGAACCAGCGGGCCACCGGATCGTCGTGGCCCTCCTTCATCAGCTCCGGGACCGCCCCGCGATTGCTGACCTCGACCAGCCGTCCGATCACGGCGTCCGAGTTGGGATGATCCGCGTACCGCTTCCGCAGCCAGGTGAAGAGGAGGTAGATGAGCGCGGGATCGGCATCCTCGACGATCCCGTGCGAATCGCTCGCGCTCATGGTGCCTTCCTCGATGCCCTCGAGGATCCGGAGCGCAGCCCGCTGTTCTTGCTCGAACGCCATACGCCTCCTCTAGCATCCGCGCGGGTGGGGCGTCGATACATCCTCTCGCCTGGATGACGAGATCTGCATTCGTCCCGGTCGGGCGCGAGACGGTACCTGGTATCCTCGGCCCTTGGCCACGTCCGGGCGGCGGCGCGGCCGCTTCAGCCCGGCCGTGGTCGAGCTGGGCCGAGGCGGCGGATCGAGCCGATGACGGTCGGGAACGCCTCGCCGGTCGACCCCGTTCCCCGCAGGGCGAGGAGTCGCATGCCACACCCCGCCCGGGCGCAAGGCCGCGGCCGGGTGCGGTTGCGCGGACTTCTCGAGATCGCGGGTGATACGCTCGGTCGTCGATGGGGGACCTCGCGCGCTGCTGGGCGGCAACCTGCCTTCCGCTGATCGCCGTCTGCGCTCTCGGGTGCGGCAGCGTGAATCGCCGGGCCGCGGATGACGACAGCGGGACCGGCGACGATGACGGCGGCGACGGGAGCGATGGCGCCGACAGCGGCCCGGGCACCGACGCGTCGGGACGCACGGACGCGCGGCCGCTGCCGACCGAGCCGCCGGTCGAGAACGGACAGAGCGCCATGCTGGTGCTGGGTCAGCCGGACTTCGTGACGGTCGGGAGCGGTACGGCGGCCAACCGCTTCCGCTGGGCCGGCGGCATCGCCACGGGTGCCGGGCGCATCTGGATCCAGGACGTCGACAACTCGAGAGTCCTGCAGTGGGACCAGGCGCCGGTGGCCAACCAGGAGCCCGCCGATCTGGTGATCGGACAGCTCGACTTCGACAGCGCGGTCGCGGGTCCCACCAACATCAACCTGACGCCGATCGGCATGCCGGAGACCGATGGCATCGGCGACGTCGCGCTGGCCGGCGACCGGCTGGTGGTGGCAGACGGGCACGCCAACCGCGTCCTGGTCTGGAACCAGCTGCCCGAGGCCAACGGGGCGCCAGCCGACATGGTCCTGGGCCAGACCACGTTCACCGGCTCTGCGGCGGGCACCAACGCCGACCGGTTCACCGCGCCCTCCGGCGTCTGGTCGGACGGCAACGTGCTGATCGTCGTCGATCAGGGCAACCACCGCGCGCTGATCTGGACGTCGTTCCCGAGCGAGAACGGCCAGGACGCCGACCTGGTGCTGGGCCAGGCCTCCTTCACGTCGAACGCCGCGCCGGATCCGCCCACCGCGCGGTCGATGAACACGCCGACCGACGTCGTCTTCGACGGCGAGCGCCTGTACATCGTGGACTCATCGAACAATCGCATCATGGGCTGGAACGGCATCCCGACCGAGAGCAACGCATCGGCCGACTTCTTCGTCGGCCAGAGCGACGGCGTCTCCAACATCGCCAACGCCGGCGCCGGTCCGCAGAACGAGAGCGCGGCCGGTCTGCACATCCCGGGGACCATCGCGGCCGCTCACGGCAGCCTGTTCGTCACCGACCGGGTCAACTTCCGCACCGTGGTCTACACCCCGCGCCCGACCGCGTCGGGCGACGACGCCGACGCCGTGCTCGGATTTCTCGACCTGGACGGCACCCCCCACGATGCGGAGGGCCAGAGCTTCACGCCGCGCGGGCTGGGCATCGACGGCGACCGGCTGTACCTGTCCGACTCCAACGTGGCCTTCGGTCAGGCGCGCGTCCTGGTCTACCAGCTCAGCAACCTGCCCTGAGCCGGGCGCGGCGGCCGCCGGTCGTGGCGAAGGCGTATCCGCCGGTCAGCCGGGCGGGTCGAGGTTCCGCCGGAACAGGGCGAACAGCCGCTCCCAGTGTCGTTCCGCGCCGGGCTCGTCGTAGATGCCCGCCCGCCGCGGAAAGACGAATCCATGCTCGACACCGGGATACCACTCGACCCGGTAGCGGATGCCGGTGGTCGCGAGATGGGCCTCCAGCGCGTCGATCATCTCTCGAGGCGCGTACTTGTCGGTCTCGGCGCAGGCGAAGTACATCTCGCCGGCGATCCGACCGGCCGCCCGGTGCGGAGAGTCGTCGCGGTCCGTCACCAGGGCGACGCCGTGGATCGAGGCGGCGCAGCGGACGCGCGAGCGGAACCGAGCCGCGGCCGCGAAGACGAACGGACCGCTCATGCAGTAGCCAACCGCGCCGACCCCGCCCGCCTTCGCCTCCGGGCGCGCATCGACGAAGTCGAGCATCGCCTGGGTGTCGCGCATGACCATCTCGATCGAGAGCTGGTCCATGAGGGCGAACATCCGCCGGAAGCCCTCCTCGTCGCGCACCATCTGGAACTCGCGCGTCAGACGGTAGTAGAGGTTGGGCAGGACCACGTAGTAGCCGGCGGTTCCCAGCCTGCGCGCCATGTCGTGCAGCTCGTCGCGCTTGCCGGGCGCGTCCATGTAGAACAGCACGACCGGAAACGGCCCGCCTTCCTCGGGGCAGGTCACGAACGTGTTCATCGAGCCGTCAGAGGTGGGAATATCGATGTGCTGTTCGAGCATGGCCGTCTCCGCTGCGCCACCGCAGCTCCACTCCCGGCGACGCGCATCATAAGCCACTGCCAGCCGCGCGTACGCCGGGTCATCGAGAGCCGCGCCGACAGAGGGACGCCTGGCGGAGGCTCCGGTGTTTCACAGCGCAAATGCACAGCATACGGAATCGAATGACACGCCCGGCGTCTGCGTCTCGATGGGTCGCTGTGGCCCTCGGGCTCGCCGCGGCGGTCGCGGCGATGAGCTGCCGCGACGATGGTGATGCCTCGTCGGAGCTGGACGGTGGATCTGGTGGCAGCGGCGATGTCGATGCTGCGGCTCGGTCGTCCGCCCGCGTGTTCGCGATCGAGCACGTCACGGTCTTGCCGATGACCGAGGGCGGGGAGGCGCTCGAGGATGCGACG
>Ga0126377_10000256_pt1 | contig 31165 bp, 25 predicted proteins | sample PanSoiMetPlot_22_FD_92647 | JGI IMG/M metagenome (GOLD analysis project Ga0126377, IMG submission 92647) | Tropical forest soil microbial communities from Panama - MetaG Plot_22 | ecosystem: Environmental > Terrestrial > Soil > Tropical forest > Bulk soil | place: Panama | collected 2016-02-17 | reverse complement strand
GGAGCGCGGCGCCGTGCGCGTCGCCCAGGCCGCCAACGGCGGCGAGACCCACCGGGAGCCCGCCGCGCCGCAGGCCCAGGCCCAGGGCGAGCGGCCCTCGGCGGAGGACGGCGAGGCCGGCCAGTTCCAGCAGCGGGAGGAGGCCGGCGCCGCGCAGCACGGCTGACCGCGCCGCCGCGCGCTCCCACACCGACCCCGGTCGACAGGCTCGACCGGGGTCGCTCGTGTCCGCACGACGTTGAGGGGGAACAGAAGGCGCTACGCGGCGATGCGCCGCGCCCGGCTTCCCCTGTGGGACGCGACGGAAGGGAGTGGTCGACGGCATGGAGACGGATCGTGCGCGCGCGCGGCTGGAGGAGGAGCGTGAGCGCTTGCGGCAGGTCCGCGAGCGGCTGACGTCGGAGCAGACCGACGGGAGCTTCGGGGCCTCCGGGGAGCTGTCCGGCTACGATCAGCACCCGGCGGACCTGGCCACCGACACGTTGGAGCGCGAGAAGAACGTCGCGCTGCTGGAGAGCGTGCAGGCGGAGCTGGAGGAGATCGAGGCCGCGTTCCGGCGGCTGGAGGAGGGTCGTTACGGCTTCTCGACGCTGACGGGCGTGCCGATCGAGGACGAGCGGCTGGAGGCGGTCCCCTGGGCGCGCCTGACCGTCCAGGAGCAGGCGCGCAGTGAGCGGGAGGCGGGCCTGCCGGGCCGCACCGCTTGAGCCCGGCCTGCCGGGCCGTGGTGCGGGAGCCGGCAGGCCCCGACGATCAGGAAGCCGTCAGGAAGGGGTGTCCATGCCGACCATCGACATGGTGCAGGACTGGCGCGGCCGGACGCTGCTCGACAGCGCCGGCGGACGGGTCGGCTCGATCCAGGAGATCTACCTGGACGCGCGGACCGACGAGCCCGAGTGGGTACTGGTGCACACCGGGCTGTTCGGGATGAAGTCGTCGTTCGTGCCGATCCAGCAGGCGGCCCTGGACGGGTCCGACGTGCGGGTGCCCTACCGGAAGCAGCAGATCAAGGACGCCCCCAGGGTCGAGCCGGACGGGGAGCTGTCGGAGACCGAGGAGGCGGAGCTGTACCGCCACTACGGCATGGACGCCGAGGGCGGCTCGGGAGCGCCGGCTCCCGAGGAGGCGCCCCCGCCCGCGTTCGAGGCGGGGGTGCCCGGCATCGGCATCGTCGGCGCGCCGCCCGGCGGCGGCCCGGATCTCGGCGGCCCGGATCTCGGCGGGGCGGATCTCGGCGGGGCGGATCACCCGGCCGAACTCGGCGAGCCTGCCCGCTCAGGTGGTCGCCTGCGCAGGTACGTCGCGACCGGGCTCCCACCCGACCGGGAGCCGGGCGCGCCCGCCGCAGCGGGCGGCGCCGCCGACCGGACCGCGGAGGAGGACCTGGCCGAGGACCGCCGCGGCGAGCGGGGCGGCCTCGACGGGTCCTGACGGCCCGCAGCGTTCCCACGGCCCCCGGGTGCGGCGCCCGGGGGCCGCTCGCGTGGGGCGGGCCGGAGCGCTCCGGCCGTCACCTGCCGTTGTCCAGCCAGCCCGCGACCACCTTGGTCCACACGCACACGTCCCGGTGGTGGTCGGGGCTGATGGTGCTCGCCTCCGCGGCGGACACCAGGACGAGCGCGACGCGGGCGAGGTCGTCCATGGAGGTGGAGGCGGCCAGCCGCTCGGCGGCGGCGCGCGCCCGATTGCCCGCGCCGCCGCCGGTGTCCTCCGCCACGGCCTCCAACAGCGCGCGGAGCTGTCTGGCGTTCTTGGCGCCGATCCGGACCACGACCCGCAACCTCCGGAGCGGGGGAGGGCTCAGGCGAACGTCTCTATCGTAACGATTCCCGCAATACCGTAGGCATCCCCAGCCCGGATGCGTCCCGCGAGCCGTGCCGCGAGCCTCGCCTGGACGGCTCCCGGTGGACGCAACGGCCTGTGGACAGAACGGCTTGTTTGCAACTATTCGCGCCGTATCGTAAGCATAACCCACGAGAAAGGGAGAGCAATGCGGCGCGAGGACGAGGAGGGCCGCGCCTCCGACGGCGATCACGCAGCCGCGGACCCGGGGCCGCGCAGGGCGGGCGCGCGATACGACGCCGCCGTCCGCGCCGGCCGGCCGCGCGACGCCCGCGCGCACCAGGCGATCCTCGACGCGACCGTGGCGCTGCTGGAGTCCACGGGCTACGCGCGCATCACCATCGAGGCGATCGCGGCGCGCGCCGGCGTCGGCAAGACCACCATCTACCGCCGCTGGCGCTCCAAGGGTCCCCTGATCAGCGAGGCGATCTCCGCCCGGCTGCGGCTCGGCCCGGTCCCGGACACCGGCGACCTGCGCGGGGACCTCGGCGCGTTCCTGTCGGCGGTGCTCGCGGCGTTCACCACCCCGGCGATCGGGCGATCCCTCCCCGGGCTCGCCGGCGACCTGCCGGACGACGCCGACCTTGCGGCCACGCTGCGCAGCGGCATCATCGATCCCGAGCGGACGATCGTGACCACCATCCTCGAGCGCGCGCGCGCCCGCGGCGACCTCCGGCCCGAGGCCGACCCCGAGCTGGTGCTCGACCTGCTCGTCGGCCCGATGCTGTGGCGGGCGCTGATGACCCGGGAGCCGCTGGACGCGACGCTGTGCGACCGGATCGTCACGCACGTCACGCGCGCGATCTCGCGCACGCCCACCGGGGACGCCCCCACCGCCCGCTGAGGCGGCGTCGCGTCCGGTGGGGAACCAGGGCGTCCGCGACCCCTCCTCAGGAACGCCCGCCCGCGGTCAGGGCCGGCATCGCGGACGGCCTCGCCGACGGTTCCGATCCGGACTGGCCAGCGGGCACCCGGTCGGGCAACATTGGCGCCGTGACGAACCTCCCTGTGCCGAGTCCGGCCACCCAGCTCGCCCCCGAGGCCCCCGAGCGGCCGGGCGAGGTCACGCTGGCACGCCGGGCGGTCTTCCAGGGCTCGCTGCTGCGCGTGTGGGAGGACACGATCCGGCTGCCCTCCGGGCAGGTGATCACGCGCGAGCTGGTCGAGCACCCCGGGTCGGCCGTGGTCGTGCCCGTCGACGACCACTGGAACGTCTGGCTGGTCCGCCGCTACCGCCGCCAGGCGGGCCGCGCGACGCTCGAGCTGCCGGCAGGGCTCCTCCAGGGTGACGGGCCGGTGGCGGCCGCCCGGCGGGGCCTGGCCGCCGCGGTCGGCCTGGCCGCGCGCACGCTCGACCACCTGGTCACCCTGTGGCCCAGCGGCGCCCATTCCTCCGAGGTGGCAGCGGTCTACCTCGGGCTCGGGCTACGGCCGGCGCGCGGCCCGGAGCCCGAGCCGGAGCGGCTCGAGGTCGTCAGGCTGCCGCTCGACGGCGCCGTCGCCCGGATCTGGTCGGGCGAGATCGACGACGCGCGCACGGTCGCCGGGCTGCTGCTCGCCCGCGCGGCCCTGGACGGCCGCCAGACCGGCGCGTCCGGCTGAGCCGCCGCCCGCCTGCGCCCACGCACCCGGGGGCGGGGAGTCCCCCTCAGGCGCGCCCGCCGCGTGCCAGCGCGACCACCCGGGCGAGCGCGTCGGGGTTGGCCAGGGCGCCCTCGCTGACGGCCTGGTCGACCGGGACCCCGGCGAGGATCCGCTTGACCGGGACCTCGAGCTTCTTGCCGCTCAGCGTCCGCGGCACCGACCCGACCGCGACGATGTCGTCGGGCACGTGCCGCGGCGAGAGCTGGTCGCGGATGACGGCCCGCAGCCGCCCGCGCAGCGGCTCGTCGAGCACGACCCCCTCGGCGGGCACGACGAACAGCAGCAGCCGCGTCCGCTCCCCCTCCCCGGCGGTGTCGACGACCAGCGAGTCGGCGATCTCGTCCAGTCCCTCGACGACCCGGTAGAACTCCGCGGTGCCCATGCGCACCCCGCCGCGGTTGAGGGTGGAGTCCGACCGGCCGCTGATCACGCAGCCGCCCCGGCGGGTGATCCGCACCCAGTCCCCGTGCCGCCAGACCCCCGGCCAGACGCCGAAGTAGCTCGCGCGCAGCCGCGAGCCGTCCGGGTCGCCCCAGAAGCCGACCGGCATCGACGGCAGCGGCCGGGTGAGCACCAGCTCGCCGACCTGCTCGAGGACCGGGCGGCCCCGCTCGTCGAACGCCTCCACCTTCGCCCCCAGGGTGCGGCACTGGATCTCCCCGGCGTGGACCGGCAGCACCGGGCAGGCCCCGACGAACGCGGTGCACACGTCGGTGCCGCCGCTCATCGAGCCCACCGGCGCGTGCGGCCCGACCCGCTCGTGCAGCCATCGGAACCCTTCGGCCGACAGCGGCGACCCCGTCGAGCCGATCCCCCGCAGGCGCGACAGGTCCATCACCCCGCCGGGCCGGATCCCGGCCTTCATGCACGACTGCACGAACGCGGCGCTGGTGCCGAAGTAGGTCATCCGTGTGCGCTCCGCGAACCGCCACAGCGCCGTCAGGTCGGGCCACGCGGGGCTGCCGTCCCACAGCAGCACCGTCGCGCCGGCGAGCAGCCCGCCGACCAGGAAGTTCCACATCATCCAGCCGGTGGTCGTGAACCAGAACAGCCGGTCGTCCTGGCCGAGGTCGAGGTGGAAGGTCAGGTGCTTGAGGTGCTCGAGCAGGATCCCGCCGTGCCCGTGCACGATCGGCTTGGGCAGCCCGGTCGTGCCCGAGGAGTACAGCACCCACAGCGGGTGGTCGAAGGCGACGCGCTCGAAGCGGAGCGGTCCCGGCTCGGCGACCAGCTCGGCCCAGTCCAGGGTCCGGCCCGGCCCGCCCACGGCGGCGCGGCCGCCCCCGCCGGTGCCCTCGGCGTCCCCTGCGACGGCGGGGAGGAGCACGGTCGCCTTCAGGCCGGGCAGCCCGGCGCGGATGTCGGCCAGCGCCCGGCTGCGGTCGTACCGGCGCCCGCCGTACCGGTAGCCCTCGACGGCCAGCAGCACCTTCGGCCTGATCTGGGCGAAGCGGTCGATGACGCTGGCGACCCCGAACTCCGGGGCGCAGCTGGACCAGACCGCGCCCAGGCTCGCCGTCGCCAGCAGCGCCACCACCGCCTCGGGGACGTTCGGCAGCCACGCCGCCACCCGGTCGCCGGCGGTCACCCCCAGGCGCCGCAGCCCCGCCGCCGCCGCCCCGACCTGGGCGCGAAGCTCCGCGTAGGTCAGCGTGCGCTCACCCCGGCCCTCGCCGCCGGCGATCAGCGCGGGCCGGTCGGCCGCCCCCCGCAGCAGCGCGTGCTCGGCGTAGCTCAGGCGGGCGCCGGGGAACCAGCGGGTCCCCGGCATCGCCGGGTCGGCGAGCGCGGTCGCGTCCGCCCTGGACCCGCTGATCGGGAACCAGTCCCACAGGGAGCCCCAGAAGCCGTCGAGGTCGGTCACCGACCAGCGCCACAGCTCGTCGTAGAGGCCGAGCTCCAGGCCGCGGCTGCGGGCCAGCCAGCGGCGGTAGCGCGCCAGGTTGGAGCGCTCCACCTGCGCGGGTGCGGGCACCCAGAGCGGTTCGGGCTCCGCGGCCGCGCCGGACCCCGCGGGCGTCGCCATCGCCTGCTCGCCTCCCTCGGCCGCCGGCTCGACTCTCGCCGGCTCACTTTGCCGCCCGGGCGCGCCGCAGCACAACCACGCCGGAGAGGAGGGGGATGCGGCGCCGGTCACGGCGGTGGCCCGGCGGGGACGTCCGTGAGGACCGCCATGGCGGCGTTGCGGCCGTTGGCACCGATGACGCTGCCGCCGGGGTGCGTGGCGGCGCCGCACAGGTACAGCCCGGGCACCGGCGTGCGGGGTGCGAAGCGCCGGTCCCACATCTGATCGGGCAGGCACTCGCCCTGGAAGATGTGGCCGCCGGTCAGCCCGATGCGCGCCTCGACGTCGGGAGGGCCGAGCACCTGGCGGTGCTCGACGACGTCGGCGACGTCCGGCGCGAAGCGGGCGATCCCGGCCAGCACCGCGTCGCCGATCTCCTCGCGGCGCGACGGCCAGTCGCCGCGCGCCAGCCGGTAGGGCGCGTACTGCGCGAACACGCTCATCGTGTGCCGGCCCTGGGGCGCGACGCCGGGGTCGTAGGCGGTCTGGAAGTACAGCTCGCACCAGGCGGGCGCGGGCTCGCCCGCGCGGGCCTGCTCGAATGCCGCCTGGGTGGCGTCGATCCCGGTCGAGATCGTCACCATCGAGCGGTGCGCGTCCACCTGGTCCGCGGCCGCGCTGAACCGGGGCAGCCGGCGCAGCCCGCAGTTGACCTTCACCACCGCGCTCCGGGTCCGCCAGGCCGCGACCCGCGCGGCGAACGCGCCGGGCACCCCGTGCTCGCAGAGCCCGAGCGTCCGCCCGGGGTCGGCGTTGGAGACCACGACGGGTGCGCGGAGCAGCTCGCCGCCGGCCAGCCGGACCCCCTCCCCGGGGAGGATCGCGGCGACCTCCACGCCGCCGGCCAGCACCGCGCCCAGCTCCGCCGCCGCGTCGGCGATCGCGAACGAGACCCGGCCCATGCCGCCGCGGACATAGCCCCAGACGCCGCCCTCGCCGCCGATCGAGCCGAGGTTGTGCAGCAGGTGGATCGCGGCGGTGCCCGGGTCGCGCGGGCCGGCGAACGTGCCGATGACGCCCTGGCCGTGCAGGGCGGTGCGCAGCCGCTCGTCGTGCACGTGGCGCTCGACGACCTCGGCGATGGAGTCCTCGAAGACGACCGCGACCGCCTCCGGGTCGTGCCCGAGCCGCTCGGCGATCTCCGCACGCGACGGCGCGTCCCCGAGCCAGGTGTCCCGCTCCGGCTCCGGCGGGCGCAGCGCCAGGCGGATCCGGTCGAACAGCGCCTCGTAGGCGAAGTACCCCTCCACGTCGCCGGGCGCGAGCGCGCGGATGCTGGCCGCGGTGCGCCCGGCGTCCGACCACAGGCCGACGCTGGTGCCGTCCTCGAACGGGCACCACAGCCGGGGGTCGGCGACGACGACCTCGTAGCCGTGCCGCCGGAGCTCCAGCTCCTCCACGACCAGCGGGTGCAGCAGCCCGACGACGTACGCGCACGGGCTCACCAGCCACGAAGGGTCGCCGAACGGCTGCTCCAGGGTGCAGGCGCCGCCGAGCTGCGCGCGCCGCTCCAGGACCAGCACCCGCCTGCCCGCGCGCGCCAGGTAGGCCGCCGCCGTGAGCCCGTTGTGCCCCCCGCCGACGACGACCACGTCCCACGCCCGCCCGGCCAGCTCCCTCGCCGGCATCGGCAGCCCGACCATGCCGAGCGTCTCCTGCGCGCTGCGCCCCACCATCCCGCCGCCTCTCCGTGACGACTCCGGGTAGTGTGCCGCCCGCCGGGCGGGTCCGGCAGCTCGGCCGGCGCGGCGACGCCGCCCGCTCAGGTCAGGATGCGGTAGTGGAGGTGCACCGTGCCGTTGCCGAAGCGGCGCTCGTCCAGCAGCTCCAGCCGCAGGCGGACGCCGTCGGGGAGGGAGGGGGTGCCGCCGCCCACCACCACGGGCACCAGCAGCAGGTGGCACTCGTCGACCAGGCCGGCCCTGATCGCCTGCGCGGCGAGATCCGGACCGCCCACCGAGAGGTCCCGTCCCCCCCGCGCCTTCAGCCGCCGGACCGCTTCGGGGTCGAAGCGTCGCTCGATCCGGGTCCTGGCGCTCGCCGCCGTCGCCAGCGTCGTGGAGTACACGATCTTGTCCGCCGCGCGCCAGATCTCCACGTAGTCCTGCACGGATCGCCGGTCGCCACGGGTGTCCACGGTCTCCCACGCGGCCAGCACCTCGTACATCCGGCGCCCGTAGAGGTAGGTGCCGACCGGCCGCTCGAGGTCGTTGACGAAGGCGTGCACCTCCTCGTCCGGCGCGGCCCAGTCGAAGTTGCCGTCCGCGTCGGCGACGTAGCCGTCGAGCGAGCAGATCGCCGAGTAGATCAGCTTGGCCATGATGCGCCTCCTGCCGCCTGCGCCGTGCTCAGCTTCCGGGTGGGGCTGTCAGGCCGGGCGCCGCGGGGGTGGCGAGGACCTGCAGCGCGTTCGGGACGACCTCGATCCGGGCTGGCAGCTCGCCGGCCGGCTCGCCGTCGGCGTACACCGGGACGGGCCGGTCCGCCTGCACCGTGACCGCGGCGGCCCGGTGGACCGCGACGGCCGGGTGCCCGACGTGCCGGCCGGAGAAGACCCTGGGGAACGTCCGGACGAACGCGAGCTTGGGGAGCGCGCCGACCACGACCACGTCGAGCAGCCCGTCGTCCAGCCGGGCGGCCGGCGCGATCCGCATCCCGCCGCCGTAGCTCGGCCCGTTGGCGACCGCGACGAACCAGGCGCGCTGCTGGAGCACCCGGCCGTCCAGCTCCAGCCGGAACCGCGCAGGCCGCGCCCTTGCCAGCTCGACGAGCAGGGCGGCCACGTAGCGCAGCCCGCCGGGCAGGCGCAGCCGGTTGGCGAGCCGGTTGACCTGCGAGTCGAGCCCGGCTCCGGCCACGCACAGGTAGCGGTGGGCGCCGACGCGGGCGAGGTCCACCGGCCGGCGCGGCAGCGTGGGCAGCATCGACGCGGCGACCAGCGGCCGGTGCCTGGGCAGCCCGAGGGCCGCGGCGAGGTCGTTGCCCGAGCCGGCGGGGACCACGCCGAGCGCGGCCCGGGCCGCCGGCCCGGCCTCGGCGAGGGCCGCGGCGCAGGCCCCGACCGTGCCGTCGCCGCCGACCGCGACGACCGCGTCGACCTCGGCGGCCGCGCCCAGCACCACCCCGCGCGCGTCGTCCAGCGACGTCGAGGCGTGGGCCGAGTGCTCGACACCCACCCGGGTGAGGCGTTCCAGCACGCCCGGGATCAGCGACGCGGCCCGGCCGCCCCCGGCGGTGGGATTCCAGACGACGAACGCGCGCATCGCCGGCACGCTACGGTCGCCCGCGCAGGGGGTCAACCGGCGGCCGCTCGGCCGGCGCAGGCCCGCCGGCGGGCCGAGGGCGGCCGCGAACCGAGCCGGCGGCCGGCCCGGGCCGGGCGTGGACCCCGGGACATCGGCGTCGTTGGTGGCGCGTTAGCCGGCGCGCGTTTGATGTGCCCGTGGAGCTGGTCTTCGCCCCGCTCCCTGCCGGAGGCCCCCGGCGGGGGCAGGCGGGCCAAGCAGCCGGCCCGCGTCTGGTGGAGGGAGGGCCATCGGGCGTGGGCCGGTTTTTTTCCTTCGGTCCCCGACCTGCCGCAACCGCCCTGTGCCGACCGGCCGAGCGCCCGTTTGGGCTACCGTGCGGCGCACGAGCAGGCGGCGTCGCGAGGCGAGGGGGTGGCCGGAGGTGCGGCAGGCGGGCTGGCCGGCGCCGGCGGGACCGGCCGGGGCGGCGGCACCGGCGGGGGCGCTGCACGGGGTCCGCGTTCTGGACCTGTCGCGGGTGCTCGCCGGACCCTACGCCACGATGGTCCTCGCCGACCTCGGCGCCGATGTCATCAAGGTGGAGCGGCCGGGCACCGGTGACGACACGCGCCACTGGGGCCCGCCGTTCCGGGGCGACGACGCGGCCTATTTCCTGAGCGTCAACCGGGGCCGCCGCTCGCTCGCGCTCGACCTCACCCGGCACGACCACCGCGAGGTGCTCGGCCGGCTCATGGACGGCGCCGACGTGGTCGTGGAGAACTTCCTGCCCGGGCAGCTCGAGCGGCTGGCGCTCGACCCGGACGTCGAGCTGGCGGCCAGGCCCGGTCTGGTGTGGGCGTCGATCCGCGGAGCCGGCGGCGACGGACCCGACGCGGCGCTGCCCGGCTACGACGCGATGGTGCAGGCCCGAGCCGGCCTGATGAGCATCACCGGCCCGCCCGGGGGACCGCCGGTCAAGGTCGGGGTCGCGGTGGGGGACATCGTGGCCGGTCTGCACGCCGCCGTGGCCGTGCTCGCCGCGCTGCGCCACCGCGACCGCACCGGCCAGGGCCAGCGGATCGAGGTCCCGCTCCTGGAGACCACGGTCGCGCTGCTGGCCAACCAGGCCGGCAACTACCTGATCGGCGGGCAGGTCCCGGCGCCGCTCGGCAACCACCACCCGAACATCGCCCCCTACGGCGCGTACGCGTGCGCCGACGGGCTGGTCATGATCGGCGCCGGCAACGACCTCCACTTCCGCCGGCTCTGCGAAGCGCTCGGCCGCGACGACCTCGCCGCCGACCCGCGCCTGGCGAGCAACGCCGGCCGGGTGCGCAACGCCGGGCAGCTCGCCGCCGAGCTGGAGGCGACGCTCACCGGGCGCCCGGTCGCGCACTGGCTCCGCCGGCTGCGGGCCGCGGGGGTGCCCGCCGCGCCGGTGCTCACCGTCGAGGGCGTCTTCGCCGACGAGCACGTGCGCGCGGTCGGGCTGCGCGCCGAGGTCCAGCATCCGACCGGGCCGTTGCCGCAGGTGCGGTCGCCGGTGCGGCTGTCGGCGACGCCGGCGCGGCTGGGACCGGCCCCGCCACTGCTGGGCGAGCACACCGAGGCGATCCTGGGAGCGCTCGGCTACGACCGGCGCGAGATCGCGGCGCTGCTCGCCGGGCAGTCCTGAGCGGGCCACCGGGATCAGCCGCCCGGATCGGCGTCAGCTTCAACCGCCCACGGACGCCGGCTCGCGCTCGGCGGCGATCGCCGCCGAGACCTGCGCCACCGAGTCCACCACGACCACGCCGGGATGCCTCGCGTGGCCGGCCGCGGCCGGCTCGCGGGCGACCAGGCCGGCGGTGAGCAGCAGCGGGCGGTCCAGCTCCAGGCAGATGCGGGCCTGCCTGGCGATCTCGGCGCCGTCGCCGTCGACGAGCACCGTGCCGAGCGCCAGCCCCGCCGCGAGCGTGTCGCGCGCCGCCTCGGTCGCGTCGCTGGCCTGCGCGTCGGGCCACAGGGCCGACAGGTGCGCGCCGCCGCCGAGGACCCGGCGCGCGAGCCCCGTCAGGTCCGTCGGGTCGACCAGGTTGATGCCGGTCGCGAAGGTGGCCAGCACGCGGCCGCCGGCGTCCAGCGCCGCGGCGCACGCCGCCGCGCCGACGCCCCTGGCCAGCCCGGCGACCACCGTGAACCCGCCCGCCGCGAGCCCGGCGGCGAGCTGTCGCGCCTCATCCAGCCACGCCCGTCCGGCCCCCCGGCCGCCGGCCAGCGTCACCGCGCGCTCGTCGAGGGCGGACAGGGCGCCGCGCACGAACAGGAACGGCGGCCGGTCCCAGGTCCTGCGCAGGTTCCGAGGGTAGGCGGGGTCGCAGATGGTGACCAGCCGGACCCCGCAGCCGTCGAGCATCTCGACCAGCTCGCTGTAGTCGTCCAGCAGGTCGGCGGTGACCCGGCGGCCGAGCGCGGCGGCCTCGTCCCGGTCGAACCACTCCAGCCGGTCCAGGTCCCCGGTGACCACGCGCAGCGCGCCGCCCGCCTCCTCGATCAGGCCCGCCGTCTCCGCCCAGGGCTGCGCGGCCCGAGCCGCCAGCGCGAGCGCAGCCGCCCGCTCCCGCACGTCCAGCATCCTCCAGACCACCTCGCTCAGCCGCCGACCACAGCCCGTCATCGAACGTACGTTCGAATACTACGACGGCCACACGGTCCCGGCCAGCCGGAGTCCGAGGCCGGGGATCGAGGAGGCGGGCCCGGAGCGGGCGGCCACCGGCGCGCGCCGCCCCTGCGGGGAGCGGCGCGCGAGCCGGCTGGCGCGTCAGTTGGTGGCGTGGGCGAGGTCCGGCGCCGGCGGGCGGGGGACCTCGGTGGGCTGGTGCCCGGTGGAGTCCGCCACGGGACCGGCGGCGGGCTGGGCGAACGGGTCCTGCCTGGCCTCGCCGCTCACCACGGCGGGATCGGCCTCGACCGGGGCGAAGCGGCTGATCGCCCGCCCGAGCCGCCGGTGGAAGCTGGCCACGGACCCGCCCAGCTCGCGCCGGATGCTCTCCAGCTCCCCCAGCTCGTCCAGCAGCGCCTTGCGACGGCGGGCCGCCTCCGCCAGGACCATCATCGCGGCCTCCCTGGCCTCGGCGATCACCAGCTCGGCCTCGCGCGCCGCGCGCGCGGCCAGCAGGTCGGCCTCGCGCCTGGTCTCGGCCAGGAGGTTGACGCGCCAGGCGTCGGCGTCGTCGAGCACCCCGCGCGCGGCCAGCTCCCGGTCGAACGCCTCGTGCTCGGCCTTGCGCAGGATCCGCCCCGCCTCGGCCTCGGCCTCGCGGATGACGTGGCTCCCGCGCCCGGCGGCGGCCCGGAGCAGCTCGTCGGCGGTGACCCCGGCGTCGCGGTGGACCCGCGCGCTGTGCGCGGCCAGGTCGCCGAGGCCCGGGGGTGGCCGGTCACGCAGCCCCGCGATCTCGGCCAACGTCTTCAGCAGCGCCAGCTCGGCGCTGTCGGCGCGGGCGCGATCGGCCTCGAGCTGCATGGCCATGTCCGTCAGGCGCGTGTCGACGTCCCGTGGCCGGTAGCCGGGTGAGCGCCGCTGGAACCGGAGGGGCTCCGGCGGGAGCCGGCCGGCCTGGGACGTGTCCGGGTAGGACACGCAGGACCTCCTTGACTGAAGGGTGGCCTCGGAGTGGGCCTCAGGGTCTCGCCTCGGGGTTGTCGCGAGCCGGACGGCGGCCGCTCGGTCAGATGCGAGGGGAGCGCCGGCGAAGCGTCCGATGACCGAGCAAGCCTAACCGGCCGCCGCCCCGGACCCAAATCCGGTCAGACCCGCCGCTGCATCCCCGCCGCGCGAGCGCGCTCCCGCATGATCCGGCGCTCGTTGAGCGGCCGGGCGGCGGCGATGTCGTCGTCCTCGTCCAGCTCGTCCAGCTCGGTGTCCTCGCCGATCGCCTCGGTCTCGGCCCCGGCGTCCAGCTCCCCGGGCCCCCGGTCTTCGGGGATGACGTCGCCGAGCACCGAGACGAGCTGGTTGCGGACCCGCTCGAGCTGCGCGAACACCTGCCGGCGCAGCCCGTCGAGCCGCTGGATCTCGGTCTCGATCGTCATCCGCTCGCGCTGCGCCTCCTGCCAGACGGTGTTGGTCGCGTCGCGAGCCTCGGCCAGGACGATGCGGGCCTCCTCGTGCGCGCGCGCCCGCTCCGTCTCGGACTCCTGCCGCGCGTCGTGGCGCGTCTGCTCGGCCTCGTCCTGGGCCTGCTGGAGGACGCCGGCGCTGGACGCCTCGAGGTCCCGGGAGCGCTGCTCGGCCTCGGCGACGAGCTGCGTCGCCTTGCCGCGGGCGTCCTGTTCGATCTGGCCGGCCCGGTCCTGGGCCTCGGCGACCAGCCGGTCGGCCGACTCGCCCGCCTGCTCCAGCAGCTTGGCCGCCTCGGCGCCGAGGTGCATGAACGACGGCGGCGGCTGGTCGCGCAGCGCGTCGAGCTGCGCGCGCGCGTCGCCGAGCTTGTCCTCCAGCTCCTCCGCGCGGCCGCGCTCGCGCTCCAGCTGGATGGTGAACTCCGCGAAGCGGTTGTCCACCTGCCAGCGGTCGTAGCCGCGCATGACCACGGGGAAGTGCGGCGTCTCGGGCTGGTGGAGCTCGGTGGTCGCCTCGGGGTCGAACTCGGTCACGAGGTCCTCCTGCCTGTCGGTGGCAACACGGCGTGCCGCCTCGATCCGCTCGGAGCTGCGGCAGGCAACCAGGGTATTGCCGACCTCCGGGCACGTGCTCGGCAATGCTCACCAGACACACCACGCGCAAGCCGCCAAGCCCGCTACCGGCCCGCAACGGTCTGCAGAAGCATACTGCGATCGCCACCTGGACCACCGGGGCGCCCACCGCGCCCCTCGGCCGGCGCCTACGGCCGCGGCGGCCGGGACCCCCGGCCGTTGTGGCCGAAGCGCGCGAGCTGCCGGCGCTCGGCCGGCTCCAGCTCGATGCCCGCGCGGTCGAGCAGGGCGAGCACCGCGTCGGTGTCGCCGCGCTCGCCCGCGTAGCGCGCCGCGCGCAGCAGCGCCGGGGCGAACGAGGGGTCCGCCTTCAGCGCCTGGGCGATGCGCTCCTCCGCCAGTCCCCGCTCGCCGCGGGCCTCGGCGCACACGGCCAGCAGGAAGCACGGCGCGGCCGCGGCCCGGCCGCCGCCGGCCGCCACGGCGACCGGCTCCAGGAACTGCTCGAGCGAGGGGTCCCTGCCGGCCTCGGCCGCGAGCGCCTCCGCCACGCGCGGGTAGCTCAGCACCCGGGCCAGGCCCTCGGCGTCCGCGCCGGACGGCACCTGGCCCTCCTGGGTGAACAGCGCGAACGCGCCCACGGCGATGGCGAGCGCCTCCGCGCCCACCTCGTCCAGCTCCTCGGCGGGATGGCCGCTGCGGCGGCCGGCCGGGTGCCGGCCGCGCTCGCCCGCGCCCGGGTGGCGGCGGCGAGCCTGGTCCAGCTCGGTCTCCTCGCCGGGCGGCCCGCCCGCGTGCTGGCCGGTGCCGGGCTCCCACGACGACCAGTCGGTGCCGTGGTGGCCGACGAGCCCGCCGCGGACCTCCAGGCCCGCCGCGTCCAGCAGCTCGCCGAGCGGGTCGACCGGCTCGAACAGCAGCATCGGCAGCTCCGCCAGCGCCTCGACCACCAGCCGCCACACGGGCGTCACCGGCTGCTCGAACAGCGGCTCCAGCCCCGCGAGCCGCGCCCGCGCTGCGGCGGCCAGCCGCCTGGCCGCCAGCCGGGAGCCGACCCCGGCCTCGGGCAGCGTGCCCAGCTCCAGGCGCCCGTCCCGCAGCCGGAAGCCCAGCAGGGTGCCGGCCGGCGCCTCACCGAGCCAGCCCGCGGGCCCGGCCGCACGCTGCCAGTCGTCCGCCAGGCGCCGCAGCGAGCCGCCGGCCACCAGCGCCAGCCCCGCGATCGCCAGGGGCGCGAGCGGCGCCAGGTCCGGCTCCAGGCGGACCGCCTCGGTCTCGGCCTCGTCGGCGCTGAGCCGGTGGGTGAGCACCGCCCCCTCGAGCACGGCGGGCAGCCACGCCCAGCGGTCGTCGTCCAGGCGGGTGAAGCGCGCGTCGGGGCCGAGCGCCTGCGCGACCGAACGCACCGGGTCGCGCGCGCGGACCACCCCGGCGGCGGCCAGGAGCCGGCCGAGCTCGCCGGAGGCCAGCGGGCCGTGCTCGGTGAGCAGCCGCGCGGCCGAGGAGGCGATCGTGGGTCTGGCCATCCGACCGTCACCCCCAAGGTTGCACGCGAGCGGCTCCGCTACGAACGGGTCGGAACGACATTCTCGCATTTCGGCCGCGAAGGGTTGGTCCGCCCCCCGCGGCCGGCGAGGAAGGTCGCCAACCCGACGAGCCGCCCGAGTATCCTCGACGGAGTGCGAGCGTGCGCGGGTGCTTCAATGAGGCCCGGGACCCGGCGGCGGCGAGCGCGCCGGGTCCGGTCCCGACGCAAGGGAGCGTCCCACGAGCACGACGAGATCCACGTCCGGCGACGGCGGGAGACTGCCCGATGAGGGGACGAGCGCCATGTCTCGACAGTCGGAGCTGACCAAGGCCGCGGCGATCGACGAGGTCGCACGCCACCTGCACGAGCGGCTGCCCGGTCAGGAGGCCGCCCTCGCCGAGCGGTTCGTGCGCGAGTACTACGAGGGCGCCGCCCCCGAGGACGTGCTCGCCCTCAGCCCGCTCGACCGCTACGGCGCGGCGGTCTCCCTGTGGGCGTTCGCGGCCGACCGGCAGCCGGGCGAGTTCAAGGTCCGCGTCTACAGCCCGCGGCTGGAGGACCACGGCTGGCACTCCACCCACACCGTGGTCGAGATCGTCTCCGACGACATGCCGTTCCTGGTGGACTCGGTGACGATGGAGCTGAACCGCCACGGCCTCACGATCCACCTGATCTTTCACCCGGTCATGCAGGTGCGCCGCGAGCACGGCCGGCTGGTCGAGACGCGCTCCTTCGACGCCCCCGGCGACGACACCTGGCCCGAGTCGGTCATCCACGTGCAGGTGGACCGCCAGACCGAGCCCGAGGTCCTCACCGAGCTGGTCGGCGACCTCGAGCGGGTGCTCGCCGACGTGCGCGCGGCGGTGGACGACTGGCGGCCGATGCGGGAGAAGCTCGGCGAGATCGTCGCGGAGCTGGAGGCCGACCCGCCGCCGGTCGACCCCGAGGAGCGGGCCGAGGCGGTGGAGTTCCTGCGCTGGCTGGGCGACGACCACTTCACGTTCATCGGCTACCGCGAGTACGACCTCGGCGGCGAGCACGGCGACGAGGTGCGCTCCCGCCGCCGGACGGGACTCGGCGTGCTGCGCCACCGCGGCGCCAGGCCCGAGCGCACCAGCGTCTCCCGGCTCAACCCCGACGCCGCGGAGCTGGCGCGCGCCCTGCACATCCTGGTGCTCACCAAGGCCAACTCCCGCTCCACGGTCCACCGGCCCTCGTACCTGGACTACGTGGGCGTCCGCCGCTTCGACCAGGACGGCGCCGTGGTCGGCGAGTACCGCTTCCTCGGCCTGTACACCAGCGTCGTCTACCACCACAGCCCGCGCGGCATCCCCCTGCTGCGCCAGCGCATCCGGCGGGTGCTCGACCGCGCCGGCTTCCCGCCCAGCTCGCACAACGAGAAGGCGCTGCTGGACGTCCTGGAGACCTACCCGCGCGACGAGCTGATCCAGACCGCCAGCGACGAGCTGTTCGACATCGCCATGGGCATCCTGCACCTCAAGGAGCGCCAGCGGGTGCGGCTGTTCGTCCGCCAGGACCCCTACGGGCGCTACCTGTCGTGCCTGGTGTTCGTGCCGAGGGACCGCTACGACACCGACGCCCGGCGGCGCATCGAGGCGGTCCTGACGCAGGCGTTCGACGGCGTCGTCGCGGACTTCTCCGTGCGGCTGTCGGAGTCGGTGCTGGCCCGGGTCCACCTGATCGTGCGGCCGCGCCGACGCGGGACCGAGCTGAGCCGCCAGACGCTCGAGGACATCAGCGAGGTCGAGGCGCGGCTGGTCCGCGCCACCCGCTCGTGGGCGGACGACCTCAAGGCCGCCCTGCTGGAGCAGCTCGACGAGGAGGGCGCCAACGAGCTGTTCCGGGTGTACCGCGACGCGTTCCCCGCCGCCTACCGGGAGGACTTCCCCGCCCGCAACGCGATCGCCGACATCCTGCAGATGCAGCGCCTGGCGAGCGAGGACGAGCCGGGCATGTGCGTCTACCACCCGCTGGAGGCGCCCGCCGACCAGATCCGCTTCAAGCTGTTCTGGTCGAGCCGGCCGCCGCTGCTGTCCGAGCTGGTCCCGCTGCTGGAGGACATGGGCCTGGAGGTGGTCGACGAGCGGCCGTTCGAGATCCACCCGCTCGGCGGGCCGGAGTGCTGGATCGACGACTTCGGCCTGGTCGCCGAGGGCCACACCACGCTGGAGGTCGAGAAGGTCAAGGACATCTTCCAGGAGGCGTTCGCGCGCGTGTGGCACGGCGACGCCGAGTCCGACGGGTTCAACCGCCTGGTGCTGCGCGCCGGCCTCGAGTGGCGGCAGGTGGCGATGCTGCGGGCCTACGCGAAGTACCTGCGGCAGGCCGGGATCACCTTCAGCAGCGCCTACATGGAGCGGACCGTCGCGGGCAACCCGCGCATCGCCAGGCTCCTGGTCGAGCTGTTCGCCGCCCGCTTCGACCCGGCCGGCGACCGCGCGCGCGCCGAGGTGCTGACCGCCGGGATCGAGGACGCCCTGGACGCCGTGGACAACCTCGACCAGGACCGCATCCTGCGCAGCTTCCTCACGGTGATCCGCGCCACCGTGCGCACCAACTGGTACCGGACGGACGCGGCCGGCCGCCCCAAGCCGGCGCTCAGCTTCAAGCTCGACCCGGAGGGCATCGCGCAGCTGCCCAAGCCCCGCCCCCTGGCCGAGATCTGGGTGTACTCCCCGCGGGTGGAGGCGGTGCACCTGCGCGCCGCGCGCGTCGCCCGCGGCGGCATCCGCTGGTCGGACCGGGAGGAGGACTTCCGCACCGAGGTGCTCGGCCTGATGAAGGCCCAGACGGTCAAGAACGCCGTGATCGTCCCCGGCGGCGCCAAAGGCGGGTTCGTGGTCAAGCATCCCCCCGAGGGCGGGGACCGCGACGCGCTCATGCGCGAGGTCCGCGAGTGCTACGCCACGTTCATGCGGGCGATGCTGGACCTCACCGACAGCTTCGTGGCCAGCCCCGGCCCGGACCGACCGGACGGGCGCGCCGCCCAGGTCGTGCCCCCGCCGGACCTGGTGCGCCACGACGGCGACGACCCGTACCTGGTCGTCGCCGCCGACAAGGGCACGGCCACCTTCTCCGACCTGGCCAACTCGATCGCCCACGAGTACGGGTACTGGCTCGGCGACGCGTTCGCCTCCGGCGGCTCGACCGGCTACGACCACAAGCAGATGGGGATCACCGCCCGGGGGGCGTGGGAGTCGGTGCGCCGCCACTTCCGCGAGATGGGCGTGGACCCCCAGACGCAGGCGTTCACCGTCGCCGGCATCGGCGACATGTCCGGCGACGTGTTCGGCAACGGGATGCTGCTGAGCCACCACATCCACCTCGTCGCCGCCTTCAACCACCAGCACGTCTTCCTCGACCCGAACCCCGACGCCGAGGCCGGCTGGGCCGAGCGCAGGCGGCTGTTCGAGCTGCCCCGCTCGAGCTGGTCGGACTACGACCGCGAGCTGATCAGCGAGGGCGGGGGGGTGTACGACCGCGCCGCGAAGTCCATCCCGATCAGCCCGCAGGTCAGGCGGGCGCTGGCGATCGACGGCCCCGCCGGGGCGCTCACGCCGGCGGAGCTGATCCGCAGGATCCTGCTGGCCCCGGTGGACCTGCTGTTCAACGGCGGCATCGGGACCTACGTGAAGGCCGCTTCGGAGGCCAACGCCGACGTCGGCGACCGCGCCAACGACGCGGTGCGCGTCGACGGCAGCCAGCTCCGCTGCCGGGTGGTCGCCGAGGGCGGCAACCTCGGCCTCACCCAACGCGGCCGGATCGAGTACGCGCTCGCCGGCGGGCGCATCAACACCGACTTCATCGACAACTCCGGGGGCGTGGACTGCTCCGACCACGAGGTCAACCTGAAGATCCTGCTGGACGGGGTGGTGGCCGCCGGCGACCTCACGGTCAAGCAGCGCAACGAGCTGCTGGCGGAGATGACCGACCAGATCGCCCGGCTCGTCCTGCACGACAACCACCGGCAGGCGCAGTCGCTGAGCGTGTCGGAGTCGATCGCGACGCAGACGCTGGACCGGCACGAGCGCCTCATCCGCTGGCTGGAGCGCCACGGCAGGCTCGACCGGCGCCTGGAGGCGCTGCCCGACGCCAAGGCGCTCGCCGAGCGGCGCGCCGGCCGCCGCGGCCTCACCCGGCCCGAGCTGGCGGTCCTGCTCGCCCATGCCAAGAACGACCTGCAGGCGCGGCTGCTCGACTCCGACGTCCCCGAGGACCCGTACCTGTCGGTCGAGGTCGAGCGCTACCTGCCCGCACCCCTGCAGGAGCGCTTCGCCGAGCGCATGCACCAGCACCGGCTGCGCCGCGAGATCATCGCGAACAACATCACCAACAGCATGATCAACCGGGTCGGCCCGACCTTCGTCACCCGGCTGCGGGAGGAGACCGGCGCCGAGGCGCCCGACGTGGCCCGCGCCTACACCGTCGCCCGCGAGGTGTACGACCTGCGCGAGCTGTGGACCGACGTCGAGGCGCTCGACGACCAGGTGCAGGCGCACGTCCAGCTCGCGATGCTGCTGGACGGCCGCCGCCTCGCCGAGCGCGCCACCAACTGGCTGCTGCGCAACCGCCGCCAGCCGCTGGACGTGGCCGCCGAGGTGAGCGCGTTCGCGCCCGGCGTGTCAGCGGTCGCCCAGAACCTCCCCAAGCTCCTGGTCGGCAACGACCGCGAGCTGCTCGACCGGCGCATCGGCCGCCTGGCGGCCCAGGACGTCCCCGAGGAGCTGGCCATCCGCGTGGCCGCGCTCGGGCCGATGCTGTCGGCGCTGGACATCGTCGAGGTCGCCACCCGCGCGGGCAGGCTCGTCGAGGAGGTGGCCGCGGTCTACTTCCAGCTCGCCGCGCGCCTGGACATCGACTGGCTGCGCCGCCAGATCACCAACCTGGCCGGCGGCGGCCACTGGGACGAGCTGGCCCGCGCCGCGCTGCGCGAGGACCTGTACGTCCAGCACCGCGGGCTGGCCGCGGCGGTGGTCCGCCAGGACGCCGACCGCGACAGCCCCGAGGCCCTGGTCGACGCCTGGCTGGACGCCAACCAGATCCCGGTCCGCCGCTGCCTGGCCACCTTCGAGGACCTCAAGGCCAGCGACACCGTCGACCTCGCGATGCTCTCGGTCGGCCTTCGGGAGCTGCGCAACCTCGTCCAGACCGGCACGGCCGTCCGCTCCGGCTGACCCTCAGCGCGCGAACGTGCCGGTCAGGCGGCCGCGCGCGGTGGCGGCCCGCTCGATCGCGTCCAGGGCCCGCTCCAGGCCGGCGCCGTCGGGCAGGTCCGGCCGCGACCCGAGCGCGTACACGGTGAACCGGTAGTGGTGGGCCGGGCCGGCCGGCGGGCACGGCCCGCGGTACGCGGTCCTGCCGGCGCTGTTGCGGGCCTGGGCGGCCCCGACGGGCACCTGGCCTTCGTCCAGCCGCGTCAGCTTCGGGTCCAGGTGGAACAGGACCCAGTGGACGAACGTCCCCCGCGGCGCGTCCGGGTCGTCCACCACCAGGGCCAGCTCGGCGGCGTCGTCCGGCGTGCCCGACCAGGTCAACGGTGGCGAGACCTCCGCGCCGGTGCAGGCGTACCTCGGCGGGATCGGGGCGCCCTCGGCAAAGGCCGGGCTGCTCACCTTGATCGACTCGGGCACCGTTGCCTGCACCTCCCTCCCGCCGCCGCCCGAGCAGGCGGCGGCCAGGCTGACCACGGCGGCCAGGACCACCATCCAGCGCGGCATGGCGTCACCGTAGTGCACCCGGAGCCCGGCGCGAAACCCGGCCGGCTGCCGGCTGCCCGGCCCTTGACAAGCCGATGGGCCGGCAAGAAGGTGCCCCTTGACGTGAACTGCCCGCTTCACGCGCCGGCGCAGCCCTTCAGGAGGCCGACGATGGCCGAAGACGACACCGGGCCGGCCGGATGGTGGCCGCCTCCCGGCGCCGAGCAGCCCCCGGCCGGCCCGGCCCAGGGGCCGGAAGGGCCGGATCCCGCCACCGCACCTCCCGGGCCGCCGGCCGGCACCTGGGCGCCGGGCCCGCCGCTGTGGCCGGCTCCCCAGCCGGAGGGCCTGGCCGGCGCCGCGCTGGCGCTGGCGCTGGTCTCGTTCGTCGTCCCGGTGGTGCCCGCGGTCATCGCCCTCGTGCTGGCCGCGCAGGCCGCCGGCCGCATCCGCGCCTCCCGCGGGGCGCTCAGCGGCGCGGGGCTGGTCACCGCCGCCCGGGTGGTCGCGGTGGCCGGGCTGATCCTGGTCCCCGGTCTGCTCGTCGCGGCCGGGCTGCTGATCGCGCAGCGGGACGAGCGCACGGCCCGGCCCGCCGTGGCCGGCGGCCAGGTCCCGGCGACCACCCTGGTCAGCCCGCCGACGAGCGCGCCACCGACGACCGCGCCGCCGACCGAGCCCACGGTCCGCGGCCACCGCGTCCACATCACCGACGCCCGCGTGGGCGACTGCGTCAACCTCCCCGACCGCCAGGCCGACGAGGTCGCCAACGTGCGCATCGTGCCCTGCCGGCAACCGCACGACTTCGAGGTGTTCGCGCTGGTCGAGCTGCCCGGGACCGCGTTCCCCGGCGACGCCCGCCTGCAGCGCCTCGGCGACGCCGCGTGCGCGCACCGCCTGCAGGCCTACACCGGCAGGACCCTGGACGAGCTGAGCGACGACGTCGACTTCGGCCACCTCACGCCCGACCGGGCCGGCTGGCTGGCCGGGGACCACGAGGTGACCTGCACGCTGGAGAGGACCACGGGGGAGCGGCTCACCGGCTCGCTGCGGCGCGCCCCGGCCTGACCGGCCACCCACTCCCGGCCACGGCCGACGGCACCTTCGGCTATCCTGGCCGGCGGCGCGCCGGGAAGCCTGGTCGGCAACCGTAGCCCCTGCCGACCGGAGACCGCGATGCCGCCGGGTGAGGACCAGCCCCTCGGGCGCGCGCCGCTGCGCGTCCCGCGCCCGCTGCGCGAGTTCCTGCGCGAGGAGACCGCCGGCGGCGCCGTCCTGGTCGTGGCGGTCACCGTGGCGCTCGCCTGGGCGAACTCGCCGTGGCGGGCGGCCGCCGAGGCGCTGTGGCACACCCGGCTCGCCGTGCGGCTGGGCGACGCCACCCTCGACGACGACCTGCGCGGCTGGGTGAACGAGGGCCTCATGGCCGTGTTCTTCCTGGTCGTCGGCCTGGAGCTGAAGCGCGAGCTGGTCGCGGGGGAGCTGGGCGGCTGGCGGCAGGCGGCCCTGCCGGTGGTCGCCGCCGCCGGCGGGATGGCCGTCCCCGCCGCCGTCTACGCGCTCCTCAACGCCGGCGGTCCGGGCGCCCGCGGCTGGGGCGTCCCGATGGCCACCGACGTCGCCTTCGCCCTCGGCGCGCTCGCCCTGCTCGGCACGCGGGTGCCGGCCGCGCTCAAGGTGCTCCTCCTGGCGCTGGCGGTCGTGGACGACCTCGGCTCGATCGTCGTCGTCGCGGTCTTCTACCGCCAGGACGTGCGGCTGCCGGCGCTCGCCGCCGCCGCCGGCCTCCTGCTGGCCGCGGCCGGGCTGCGCCGCGCCCGCATCGCCTGGGCGCCGGCGGTCGCCGCCGTCGCGCTCGGCCTGTGGCTGGCCCTGCGCCAGGGGGGCGTGAGCCCCGCGCTCGCCGGGGCGGCCGTGGGCCTGCTCGCCCCCGCCCGCCCGGTCAGCCGCCCCGGCCGGGTGCGCGAGCGCAGCGACGCGCTCGCCGGGACCCCCGGCCCGGGGCCCGTCCGGGACGTCGTCCGCGAGGCGCGCGGCACGGTGTCGGTCGCCGAGCGGCTGGCGCACGCGCTGCACCCGCTGTCGGCGTTCCTGGTCGTGCCCTTGTTCGCCCTGGCCAACGCGGGCGTCGGCGTGGAGGCGGGCGCGCTCGGCCGGCCCGGCAGCACCGGCGTGCTGGCCGGGATCCTCGCCGGCCGCGTGCTCGGCAAGCCGGCCGGCATCCTGCTCGCCGCCTGGCTCGCGGTGCGCTGCGGGCTCGGCCGGCTGCCGGCCGGGGTCGCCTGGCGGCACCTGGCCGGGATGGCCACGGTCGCGGGGATCGGCTTCACCGTGCCGCTGTTCGTCGCCGACCTGGCCTTCCCCGCCGGCGAGTTCGCCGCCGCGGTCAAGCTCGGCCTGCTGGCCGCGTCGCTGCTGGCCGGGCTCGGCGGGCTGCTGGTCCTGCGCACCGCCCGGCCGGACGGTGGCCGCGCGCCGGCCGGCCCGCCGCGCCGCGGCTGACCGGCCGGCCGGGGCCGCGGATGTGCCCAGGTCGTTGCCGACTCGTGACCGGCGTTACCGCCGCGTGACGGGCGCGTGACGGGCGCGTTCCCTGCGCGCGCTAGGGTGCGGCCGTGGACGCCCCGGCCACGGTGGGTCCACCCTGCCTGCTGCGGCGGGTGCCCCGCGGCCGGCGGCGACCCGTCCCTGGCAGCGCGAAGGAGCGACCCCATGCCGCCGGAGCCCCGCGCGGTCCCGTCCGCGGCCCCGCCCCCCGCGCGCCCGGCGCTCACGACCGTCCTGTACGCCCTGACGGCCGCGGTCCTCCTCGCCACCCTCGTCCTCGTGGTCGCCCTCGTGGGCCAGTCGGGCGCCGGCGCGGGCGAGCCCGCCCTCGCCTACGACCTGGCCCGCCCGGGCGACCCGCCCTGGGCGCTCGAAGCCGCGGTGCGGATGGCCCAGCTGCGGACCGGCGACCCCGACGGCGCCGGGCGGTGGGAGCGGGCGGTGACCGCCGCGCAGGCACCGCGCACGCCCGGCCCCGGCGGCCCGCTCCCGGCCGGGACCGGGACCGGCGCCACCGCCCCGAGGCTCGCGCAGGCGCTCCCTGGCGAGCAGCGGGTCCGGCCGAAGGACGGGCCGCGGTCCGCCAGCCCCGGCGAAGCCGACCCCCCGCTCTTCCTGCCGCCCCCGCTGCAGCCCGGCGAGCCACCGGCGAGGATCCCCAAGAGCGACCGCGGCATAGAGCTGTGGAACCAGATGGTCGAGAACGACCAGGAGTTCTACAGGGTCTTCAACGACAAGGACATGCTGTTGGGGGAGCAGCTGGAGAAGCTGGAGAAGCTGAGCCGGGAGTTCTCCGAGCTGAGCCGGCTGGTGGAGGAGGAGCGGAAGCGGCTGGGCCTGGAGGATCCTCCGGCGCCCGGAGAGGAGCAGGACACACCGGACGCACCCTCGCCTGTTCCCCACCTGAAGCTGCCGAGCAAGCCCTGGGAGCTGCGTGACGACCGGCCGGTCCCTCCGTTCGAGGTGCCGCGCCTGCCCACCAAGCTCCCCTGGGAGCGCGACGGGGCGAACCCCGACGCGCTGCGGCAGCCAGCCGAGGAGCAGCTCGCCTCCACGGCCGTGGCCGGGTCCGACGGGCAAGAGGGCCGCGCCGGCGTGGACGCCGCCGCGGGTCCGCCGGCCCTGGCCTTCACCGGTGGCGGCACGCCTCTCGAGGTCGCCGGCTTCGAGCCCGAGCCCCTGCCCACGGAGGTCGGCGGCAGAGACGTCGACGACACCGAGATGGCCGACGTCCAGCTCATGCCGGCCAGGGCCGCTGAGGGGATGGAGGTCGCGGACGCCCCCGAGATCTCGGGCGACGGCGGCCTCGGCGGCAGCTGGTTCGGCGCCTGACACGCCCGGCCGCCGCCACGCGGGGGGCCCGCTGGCGCCGCTCCACCCGGCCGTCCGGCCTCCCGGTGCTGGACAGCTCGCGGTCCAGGGCTACACGATGCGAGGTCGCACCCGAGCGAGGAGGAAGCCGATGGCCACCGGTTCCAGCGGCCGGTCAGGTACCGACGACGGCGACCCCGCCCGCGGCGCCGCCCCGGCCGGGCGGACGAGGCGCACCACCGCCCCCAGGAGCCGCGCGCCGGCGGCACGGGCGGCCGCCGGCACCAGGGGCACCCGCTCCAGGGCGCGGCCGAAGGCCAAGGTGGCTCCCACAGCGCACGCGCATACGGCGCCCGACGAGCCGTTCCGGCTCGTCGACATCGAACCCGGCAGGCCCGACGGGCTCAAGAAGAAGGCGATCGCCGAGGAGCTGGCCCGCCACCGCGGACGGATCGCGGCCCTCCAGGCACGGCTGTACGCCGAGCAGCGCCGCAGCCTGCTCATCGTGCTCCAGGCGATGGACACCGGCGGCAAGGACGGCACCATCAAGCACGTCTTCCAGGGGGTCAACCCGCAGGGCTGCCAGGTGTGGTCCTTCAAGCAGCCGAGCGTGGAGGAGCTGGCGCACGACTTCCTGTGGCGCTACCACGCCAAGGTGCCGACCAAGGGCATGATCACCATCTTCAACCGCTCCCACTACGAGGACGTGCTCGTCGTCCGGGTGCGGCAGCTGGTGCCCGAGGAGGTCTGGGCCGCCCGCTACGACGCCATCAACCAGTTCGAGCTGGCGCTCACCCAGGCCGGCGTGACCGTGCTCAAGTTCTTCCTGCACATCTCCAAGGACGAGCAGAAGCGCCGGCTCGAGCGGCGCCTGGACAACCCCGACAAGAACTGGAAGTTCAGCAGGGCCGACCTCGCCGAGCGCAAGCGCTGGGACGACTACCAGGTCGCCTACCAGGACGCGATCATGCGCTGCTCCACCCCGCACGCGCCCTGGTACGTGGTGCCGAGCAACAGCCGCCGCTACCGCAACCTGGTGGTGGCGCGGGCCATCGCCGGCGCCCTGGAGGCCATGCAGCCGCAGTTCCCGCCGGCCGAGTCGAGCCTCGGCCGCGTGCACGTGGACGACTGAGACGCCCGAGGGAAGCGCCCACGCGGCGGCACGCCTGACCGGCGCACCGGCGACCGTGGAGCCCGGCCGGGCGCGGCGCTACGCTGGGGCTGGTCCCCGGCCCTGGCAGGAGGTGGCGCGATGCGACTGGTCGCGGTGACGGTGTACGGCGGGCTCGTGGCGTTCGCCTGGGGCCTGGCCGGCGCGAGGATGGGGATGCTGCTGCTGGGCTGCTTCCTCGCCCTGACCGCGCTGTTCAGCCTCGGCTCGCCGGCCGACGCGATCCGCGGCTGGGCGAGGTCCCTCTACCCGCCGCGCTCGCTCGGCTCCTCCTGACCGGGGCCGCCCGTCCCGCGGCCGTCGTCACCGGTCGGGCGGTCGCGCGGGCGCGCCGGCGCTGAGCAGCGCGGGCGGCGGGGCGACCCGGGTGTAGCTCTGGACGAACAGCCCGCGCCAGGGCGTGCGCCGGTTGGACGCGTGGATGTGGGGGCTGGACGGGTCGGCGGTGAGCACGACCTCCTGGTCGTGGGTGTTGTTGTCGTAGATCTGGACGCGGGTGGTCCGGGTGCCCTGGTCCAGGTCGTAGCCGTAGGCGACGACCTGGTGGTTGCCGTCGCCGACGTCGCGCAGGTCGCGGGCGCCGACGAGGCCGAGCGGGACCGGCTGGCCGCGGTCGAGGAAGCCACGCAGGCGGGGGAGCTGGTCCTCCCGGGTCCAGCGGGTGACGCCCTTGAAGAACCAGGTGCTGTGGTCGGAGTGGAGCGTCCAGGAGACGAACTGGATGGCGCTCGGCACCAGGAAGCTGTCCAGCAGCCGCCGGGAGATGAAGTCGGAGAGCGGGCTGCCGTCGGGCGGCAGGGTGGTGTCCGCGGGGACCGGGACGCCCGCGTGGTAGAAGTCGAGCGCGGCGTAGGCCATCCCGCCGCAGCGGCCGCGGGTCTCGATCTGGCCGAAGCCCGGCAGCGTGGCCACCTTGTTGACGAAGTCGTTGTCGAAGTGGAAGCCGTGCTGCTGCGGGGTGAAGCCTGTCCTGGGCATACCCGCCTCCTCGGTCAGGGCAGGAACCACTCCGTGGCGACCACCGCCGCCCCGGGACGCCGGCAGCACAGGCTGAGCGGGCCGGGCTCGAGGTCGGCGATGGCGAACCGGCCGGCGTCGTCGGCCTGGACCGTGCGCGCCAGGCCCGACCGCTGCCGCAGCTCCACCTCGCCGGGCTGCGCCGGGACGAGCTGGCCGACCAGGCGCCGGTCGCGGCCGCTGCCGCTGATCTCCAGGTCGAACCGCAGGCCCTCGGCGTCGAAGGTGAGCAGCCGCGCGTCCCCGGTGCCGCGCACCGACGCCAGCGGCCGGTCGGCGTCGGAGTCCCAGGCCAGCGCGGCCAGCTCGGCGTCGACCGTGCGCCAGGTGTAGCTCTCCCTGGCGGCGCGGGTGACCTGCTCGGGCATCGGGTCGGTGCGGTCGAGCACCCGGCGCAGCTCGTCGAGGAGCCGCTCGTCCTCGGGTGAGTCGCGCATCCTGCCTCCTTCCCTGCCCGGGCGGCCTCAGTCGGCCAGCCTGCTGACGCTGATCCCGCCGGCCGCCAGCCGCTGGCGGAGCCGCTGCAGGCAGCGGCCCCTGGTCGGGCCGATCGCGCCGACCGGCATGTCGAGGGCGCCCGCGACCTCCTCGTAGGACGCGCGCACGGCCAGCATGCGCAGCAGCTGCTGGCAGCGTTGCGGGAGCTGGGCGAACGCGTGCGCGAGCAGGGTGCTGCGCTCGGCCCGCAGCAGCGCGGCCTCGGGGGTCGGCTGGTCGCTGGCGCCGCTGTCCAGCTCCGCCTCGCCGGTCAGCACGATCCGCCCCTGCCGCCGCAGGAGGCGCAGGCACTCGTGGCGGACGGTGGTCGCCAGCCAGGAGCCCACGCGGGCGGGGTCCTCGATCCGGTCGAGCCGCTCCAGCAGGCGCATCCAGGCGGTGTGGATGACGTCCTCGGCGTCGGGCTGGCTGAGCCGGTAGCCCCGCGCGACGGACCAGAGCAGGGGACTGAGGCGGTCCACCAGCGACTCCCAGGCGCGGTGGTCGCCGTTGGCGGCGTCGCCGAGCAGGACGGCGACGTCCCGATCCACCAACCGGTTCCTCTCGGTCGTGCCAGTACGCTCGAACTGCGAGAACGTAGCACAGCGGCCCGGCGCGATGGCACCCCCCATGCGAGGCGTGGCCGGGGCCGGCGGGCGTGGCCTCCGCCACGCCGGCGCGCACGCTCCCGTCCGCATCGATGCCCTCCGCCGCCGCTCGACCTCGTCTGCGGGAGCAGGCGCGGGCCCCCGCTGATACCGCGGCCTGCGGACGCCCGGCCGCGCGCGTCAGCCGGCTCCGAAGCAGACGAAGCTCACCGACGCGGCCCACGAGCTGGCGCTGGCCGCCGCGCCGGCCTGGACGCCCGCGAGCGCGTCGGCGGGCTCCAGCCCGGCGCGCAGCCGGTCGTGCAGCGCGAGCATCAGCGGACGGGTGGCGGTGTCCGGGACCGGCAGGACCGAGGCGATCATCGTGCGCATGCCCAGCGTGAACAGGGCGGCGGCCAGCCCCATCAGCTCGTCGCCCGGGCGGACCTCCGACAGCCCCGCGTCGCAGGCGGCCAGGACCAGCCGCAGCGGCGCCGCGCGCAGGGCCTCCAGGTCGTACACGGTGAGCGGCCCGTCCGCCAGCTCCAGCGCCGAGAACAGCGGGTTGTCGGTGCGGAAGCGGCCGTGCGCGGCGACGTGGGCGAGGGCGACGCCGTCGAGCGCGCCGGCGACCGCGTGGACGGTGGCGGCCTCGCCGGTCAGGCGGCGGGCGCCGGGGTAGCGGTCGTGCAGGTCGGCGACCTCGGCGGCGGCCTCGGGCAGGCCCGGCCCGGCGACCAGGACGGTGCGGTCCGGCGCGGCCGCGGGCCGCGTCCCGGCGGGGGCCCCGGGAACGGGCTCGGGCGGGTGGGGGCGGGTGGTCGCCGCGCACCACAGCGCGGCGGAGGGCGCCACGGCGACCGGGCGGCCGGCGCAGCTCGGCAGCGCGGGCCAGGGGAGCGCGTGCAGCGCGCCGGTGGGGACCACCACCAGCGGCCGGTCGCCGAGGTCCGGCCGAAGCGGGTCGAGCAGCAGGTCGTCCAGGCCGCGCGCGGCGGCCGCGAGCGCCTGCGCCGCGGCGTCGAGCGAGGACGGGCCGCCGTGGCCGTGCGCGATGCGCCGCAGCGCGAAGCGCAGCCCGTCCAGCTCGCCGGCGACCTGGCCGACGGGGCCGAGGGGGCGCAGCCGGGTGCGCCCGGCCGTGACGACCACGGCGTGGAGCTGGCCGTCCAGCTCGACCAGCTCCACCAGCGCGCGCTCGCCGAGCGCCGCCCGCAGGGACCCGAGGGCGGGCTCGACGCCGGGCTGGTAGAGGCCGGCGGCGGGTGCCTGGCGCGCGCGGCGGCGCACGGCCTCCTCCAACGCCGCCTGCCGGGCGCGCAGCCGCGCGGTGTCGCGGCCGGCCTGGACCGCCTCGCCCAGCTCGCCGGCGACCCGGCGCAGCTGCGCCAGGTCGCCGGCGAGCTCCCGGTCCCCGGGCGGGCGCACCGGGTGCGGCTGCAGGCTGCTGGCGCGCCAGCGCTCCGCCCAGCGCAGCACCCGGCGCGCGTCGCCGTCGGCGAGCGCCAGCCGCAGCCCCAGGCGCGCCAGGCCGGCCGCGTGCATCGAGGAGCTGGCGCGCAGCTCGGTGGCGCCCAGGGCGGCGCGGTAGCGGCCGAGCATGCGGACACCGGCGCGCAGGGCCGACTCGGCGCCGGCGCGGTTGCCGCCCGCCAGCCGCAGCAGCGCCTCCGCGTGCCACGCGCGGGAGCGCAGCTCCACCGGGCCGCGCTGGCGCGCCGCGGTCGCCTGGGCCAGCTCGGCGCGGGCGGTCCTGACGCGCCCCAGGTCCAGCGCGAGCTGGGCGGCGACCAGCCGCGCGTCCAGCGCGGGCACCGTCCAGCCCGCCACGGCCAGCGCCCGCGCGGTCCGGCGGGCGTCGGCGAGCAGCCGCGGCGAGCGCTCCCCGCTCGCCCAGGCCACCCGCAGCAGGGCTGAGCGGGCCAGCGCGAGGAAGCGCGCCCGGCGCTGGCCGGCGAACCCCTTGCGGGCGGCCGTGGCCGCGTCGCGTGCGGCGGCCACGTCGCCGTCCAGCAGCGCCGCCTCCGACAGCAGCAGCTGCGCCTCGGCGAGGAACGGCGCCAGCCCCCGCGCGGCCAGCCCGGCGACGGCCTGCTCGGCGGTCCGGCGGGCCTCGGCGACCAGGCGCGCGGCGAGCAGCGCCTCGCAGCGGTCGCGCAGGCCCACGGGGTCGAGGATGCCCTTGGCAGCGAAGTACGCGTCGGCGCGGTCGAACCGGGCCAGGGCGTCGGGCAGCCGGCCCTGGCGGACCAGGACGCAGCCGAGGTTCTGGTCCGCGTCGGCGGTCTCCCGCTGGTTGCCGAGGCCGGTCCACAGCTCCGCGGCGCGGGCCAGGTCCACCTCGGCGGCCCCGAGGGCGCCGAGGTGGTAGTGCAGCAGCCCCCGGTTGTGCAGCGCCTTGGCCTCGTGGAACGTGTCCCCCGAGCGGCGGAAGGCGGGCAGGACGAGCCGGTAGCCCTCGAGCGCGTCGGCCAGGCGGCCCTGCATCTGCAGGATGAACGCGCGCTGCGCCTGGAGCAGGGCCAGGTCGCCGCCGCGCAGGGTGGGGCTGGCCCGGTCGGCCTCCCGCAGGGCGGCGGGGAACTCGCCCCGGACGGCGAGGATGCCCGACAGCTGCACCCTGGCCTGCGCCGCCTGCAGGACGAGGCCGCCGCGCTCGGCGATCCTGACCGCGCGGCGCAGGTGCCCGAGCGCGCTGTCGATCTCGAAGGCCTGCCTGGCCGCCAGCCCCAACGCCCGCTCGGCCATGCAGGCGGCGGCGGCGTCGTGCTCGGCCCGCGCCTCGCGCAGCGCCTCCGCGGCGGTCACGCGCGCCCGTCCCGGGTCGACCCCGGACAGCTCCATCGCCCGCGCGGCGATGCTGGCGGCGGATCCGGGCACGGCGGTCCTCCCCACGGGAACGGGAGCTGGCAGGCGTCGGGACGGCTCGGCGCGGCTCAGGAGATCATCCCACCCGGACGACGCGATCTGGACTGCTCGGGTCCGAGATTGTACGAAGGAGACAAATTCGGGCGCAGCCCACCGTGAAAGCGAGGAGGCCGGGATGGAGAACGAGCCGCAGGGCCACGGCGAGCCGCACGAGGTGTCGTTGCCGGCCGACGTCGAGCAGGCGCCGCACCACCTCGGCGGCGGCTACCTGTACCGGCCGCGCCAGCTCCTCACCGGCCCGCGCGACCTGGAGCGCGTGCGCGGCGAGCTGCGCCGCCTCGGCCTGGCGCAGTGGGCCGAGGAGCGGCTCGAGGCCAGCGGCTTCGTGCGGCTGCTGCTGGACGCCGAGGAGCCGACCGTGCCCGAGATCGTGCAGCTCATCCGCGGGCGCGAGTTCGACCTGGAGCTCGGCGAGCGGCCGGTCGGC
>Ga0126377_10000255_pt1 | contig 31228 bp, 20 predicted proteins | sample PanSoiMetPlot_22_FD_92647 | JGI IMG/M metagenome (GOLD analysis project Ga0126377, IMG submission 92647) | Tropical forest soil microbial communities from Panama - MetaG Plot_22 | ecosystem: Environmental > Terrestrial > Soil > Tropical forest > Bulk soil | place: Panama | collected 2016-02-17 | reverse complement strand
GGTACCCGCGTCAGCAGCCGCATCCAGATGTCGAAAATCTCCGCCGTGATCTTGCCGCTGTGGTTGAAGCAGCAGAACACCAGGCCCTGGTCGGGCAGTCCGAGGTCCTTGCGCGGGGGCGGCGCGGACGCCACGCGCCTGGTCGCATCGTTGACATGGTAGCAATCCGGCAGGTGCACGATCTTCTCGGTGAAGAATGGCTGCTGGTCGAACGGCAGCACGGTCTCATCGGTGAGGATGTAGTCGATGAATTCCGCCCCGGTCGTTCCGGTATATCCCAGGTAGCTCGCTTGGATGGGGGCGGGCCGATGAGCGAAAATCCCGGGCCGGCAGCCATCGGTCCAGCCGTTCAGATCGATTGCGATGTGGGTCCGCAGATCGTGTAGCAGCTTGGCGACATTCCGATCGTTTTCGGACCCGACATGGTGAAACTGGTCGAGGGCCCGGATCATGCGGGTCCGGATCCCGCTGGTGTCGCCTTTGCCGAGCGACACGCCGATGATCTCGAAACGACCACGGTCATGGCGCTCGAACAGATTGGCGATCGCGGTGGCGATCGGATGCTCGCGAAACGCCGTCGTGACGTACGCGACCCGCAGCCGGTCCGCGGGCATTGCGTTGGAATGCACGAAAGGCATCGGCAGCACAGGTACCAGAATTCGAACGTAGCTTCCCGCAGCCTTCAACTGGGTGGCGGCATCGAAACCGCGCGCCATGACCAGGAGCGGATTGGCTGGTTTGCCGGCGGCAAGGTCGGCCCGCACCTCGCCCGCAATCTCGTCGGCCCGCGCCCACTCAGCCGTCGCCATCCGACAAATGGCGAGCATGTTGCGCGCGGGCATGTGATTGAATGCGCGCGCCTTTTCATAGCTCTCCATGGCCTCGTCGAGCCGGTCCAGGCTGGCGAGCGAAAAGCCTCGATTGAAATTCGTCTCGGGGTCATCGGGCGCAACGGCAAGGACCCGGTCGCAGCCGTGCAGTGCCTCCTCGTGACGCCCAAGTGTCTGCAGCAGTGAGATGCGCTGCTTGAGTGTGTCCAGCCGATCGGGCGCCAGCGCGAGGGCCTCGTCGCAGACCGCCAGCGCCTCGTGGGCGCGACCGAGCATGAGCAGGGCGTTGCCGTAGTTGTTGAGCGCCGCGACCCGATCGGAGGCGGTGGAGAGCGCCTTCCGATAGCAGACCAGGGCCTCCTCGTAGCGTTTGAGCTGGGTCAGGACCAGGCCGCGATTGGCGAGCGCCAGAGGATGATCGGGGTGGACTTGCAGCGCCCGGTCGAAATGCGCGAGCGCCTTCTCATGGCGATTGAGCAGCACCAGCGCGTTGCCGCTGCTGATGAGCGCCTCGAGGTCGTCTCGTTTGACGGCGAGGCTCCGATCGAAGGTCGCGAGCGCTTCCTCCAGACGCCCGAGCTGCATGAGCGTATTGCCGCGATAATTGAGCGCAGAAGGTAGCGACGGCGCGAGGGCGAGCGCCTGGTTGAAGGCCGCGAGCGCTTCGTCGTGGCGGGTGAGCGCGTTGAGCACCGCACCGAAGTTGCAGAGGGCGTCGACCGATTGCGGGTTCATCTTCAGCGCGGCGCCGATCAGGCGCACGGCTTCGGCGCCGTTGCCCTGCTGTTGTCGCAGGACCCCGAGCAGATGCAACGCGTCGAAATGATCAGGTCGGACCTGGAGAATCGCGGCGTAGACCTTTTCGGCGTCGGCCAGCATCCCGCGTTGATGCAATGCCACTGCATGCGCAGTGACCTCCGCTACCGCGCTCTCGTCGTTCCCGGCCAGCAAGGTTGTCATGTTCGACGCTCGATCGTTCCCGACGCGTCCTGCTACGCGCTCATTGCGCGGATTCTCGTTCCGCTCGTACTCTCGTCCCACATCCGCGCGAAGGCCGCCGTCGCCTGCTGGCCGTACCACTTGCTGTCGAGGAATTTTGGAACACTGTCCATTTTGGCGCGGATCCGCAGCGCAAACTCGCGCCGCAGGCCGGCGTCGCGTGCGAGCTTGACCGCCAGCGCGACGTAAGCGTCGCCGTCACCGGCGATCAACTCCTCGAGCTCCATGCTGCGGAGCAGGGCGGGCGCAACGAGCGTCCGGAAGGAGGTGCCGTCCTTGACCACGGTCGGCAGCCCCAATGTGAGCGGGTCGAGCAACGACGTCGCCCCGCTGAACGGAAAGGAATCGAGGTAGATGTCGCCCACGCGCAGGCGTTCGAAAATGTCCGCCCGGTCGGGCGTGGGAGCAAAGACGATCAGGCGGCCGGGATCGACATCGTGTCGCGTCGCGGCCGCGCTCAAGCGCTGCATGAAGGTCTGCGCCGGATAGCTGCCGGACCAGTTGGGATTGAAAGGATAGAGCACGAGCCGGGAACCGGGCACAGCCGCCAGGACGCGCATCCAGATCTCGTCGAGCTCGGGGAGGATCTTGAAGAAATTGGCGCCGCTGACGAAGACGACGGCATCGTTCGGAATGCCCAACGCCTGACGGCTCAGTTTCAGGGTTGGCGCCGAGGGCTCCTCGCCGCCGAAGTCGTAGCAGTGCGCCGGGCCGTCAACCATGACCAGCTTTTCGGTGTAGTGCACTTGGGCGTCCGGCGGCTCCGAAAGTCGTCCCGACAGGTAGTAGTCGATATTGCGCATGCCGGTCGTGGTGCAGGAGCAGACGCCGGCGACCTGGACGCGGGCCAGGCGATACAGCGCCAGCAGGGTGATGGGATTGGTAATGGCGGTCGTGTTGGTTCCCAGGAAGATCAGGTCGAGATCGGCCGAGCGGATCGTTTGCAGCCGTTCGCCCAAATTCTGCGGCAGCACGACAAATCGGTCGGCGTGCTTGATGCAATACTGCTCGAGCGGGTGATTGGTCTGCTGCGCCGTGAACAGGATGATTTCGAACTTCGTTCGATCGAGGTGTCGGTAGACCGGCAGTGTGGCATAGGTCTCGGTCTGCGGTGCAAAGTGGGCGGCGAGAATTCCCAGCCGCAAGCGCTCGCGATTGGCGCGTGGGCCGAAGGTGTGGCTCAGCGGGTGGTTCATGGCGGACAGCGTCGTCTCCATGATCGCGGCCCGGTCCCGATAGACGTCGCGCAAATTGGCCGTGTTGAAATAGAGCGGAATGAAGTTGGCGGACTGCAGAAAGTGCGCCCCGATGTTTTGCCAGAATTCGGCACGGACATTGGCCGTCACGGCATTCTTGAGATAGCTCGTCCAGCGGGCGGTGAACTCGCACCAGGCGGCGGCCTCGCCGATGCCGCGGAACATCGGCGGGACCGAGAGCATGTAGCCGACGTAGTCGTTCATCAGCCATTCGGGGACGGCCGGCAATTCATACGCATGCGGCAGCTCGTGAGGACAAAGGAAGAGCATGGCCGCCAACAGTTGTCCCGGGTTGGCGCGGCGCGGATCATCGAGCGCGAGCGACGCCTTGAGATCGGCGATGAAAGCGCGGTCGGTCGCGTCCTGCAGGGCATCGCGCAACCCCAGGCCCAGGATGAACCGATGGATCTGCCCGAGGCGGTCGGCATAGTGACGCTGGACATCGTCCGGCGGCAGGCTGGCCCATTGGGTGGCAAGCTCCCGGCGGGTGGCCGCCAGTGACTCCATCACCTTCGCGACCGCCGAGGCGGAAGGGGAGTCGGCGGAAGGCAGCTCGATCAGCCCGAGATTCGTGTTGATCATCTTGACGCCGCGGTTCGAGATTCCTCCGGTGTGGGCAACGCAAACGCGGTATCGACCATCGTGCCGTTTCGGCTCAGGCCAGCGCCCGGATCAGCGACGTAAGGACTTGCGGGAGATGCCTGTCGTCGTGCCGGTAGAACAGGATATTGCCGAAGGCGAGGGGCCGCGTGGGAACGCGCGCCCCGTCGGTGTGGATTGCCACCAGACGGTGGGTCCAGTTTCCGCGCTTGAAGTTGCCATCGTCGTCGTATTCGAAGACGACGGCGGAATATCCGCGTGCCGCCATGGCGCCCAGCGCGCGCCGCAGCAATGCTTCGTCCTGCCCGGCGAAGTAGTAGCTGTATTCGACGAACACGAGTGCCGGCGGCGTGCGCACGAAGTCGTAGGCGTCGAGCACGACGAAGTCGTTGCCTTCGGTGTCGATCTTGAGAAAGTCCACGCGCGTGACGCCTTGCTCGGCGAGGAAGCTGTCGAGCCGCACCGTGCGAACCGGGATGGCTCCCACGGTGGCGCCGAAGGGGCTGGCTGCGAGGCCCGACAAACCCGGCGTGGAATTCTGCTGGAACAGAGCCGATTCGCGATCCTGGTCGGCGGCGGCAAAGGGAAATATCCGCACGCGCGAGCCGTGCGACGTGAGCAACCGTTGCAGGATGCGCTGGCAGGTGGGGTCTGGCTCCAGCAGGTCGGCAGTCCATCCGTCGTTCAGGAAGACCTCGGCGACGCTGCCATAGGCTGCCCCCACGTCCAGGACGTGGCGCCGCGCCGTCGTCGGCAGTGACCGAAAATAGCTGCGGATGACATGCTCGGCGACGGCCTGGTCGGTCAGGCCAAGGATGCGCCCACCCGCCGCAATCGCCGAGCCGGCCAATTGCTCCAATTCGAATCGGTCATCGCGCATTTGATTCGGGAGTCTAGAGTAAAGCGATCGAAACGCAACGCCGAGGCGCCGGCGCTGCCGCTCAGCTCGTGAGTCGCTTGAGATAGCTCTGCCACAGGCCCTTGCCGGTGTGCGCGTCGTAGTGTTGCAGGGCCAATGCCGCCAGGTCCCAGGACGAATAGACCTCGTGCAGGATGATCGCCAGCTTCAGGAGCTTCTCCGGCGCCACCCGGTCGAAGGTCATGAAGCTGCGCACATAGACGGCGGCGTCGGCCCAGAGGATCTGGCTCAGGGGCCCGTGCGGATTGTTGTTCGCCATCAACGGCTGCAGCGCGCGGCCCTGGATGCTGTCGAGCTTGTGCAGCCAGAGTCCTCCCTTGCGCAGCGCCACGTCGATATCGCCGAACAGCGGCTGCTCGGCGTAGATGGGAATGAACTCGACCTCGGTGTGGACCAGGAGCGTGCTCTGGATCAGGCGCGGAGCGCCCAGAATGATGTCGAGCTCGGCGCCTTGGACGTCGAGCTTGAGGTAATCGATGTCTTCGATCTCGGCGAGGTCGTCGAGCCGATGCGTCTGGATGTCATGCTCGGCGACGACCGGCAGGCTGATGCAGGAGAATTTCTCCAGCATCGGCGCATTGGGACGATAGAGCGAGCTGGTCAGCGGATTCTGGCATTCGTAGAAGCGCCGCTGGCGCCCGTCGCCGAGCGCATAGGGGAGGTAACGATGGCCGGGGCGGGCGTCGGCGTTGCGCCGCGCACAGTTGTCGGCGTTGGGCTCGAAGCCGATCACCTGGCACAGGCCTTGCTGCGACAACCGGGCGTACGGATCCGTATCGTAGGCGGCGGCGCCGGCATCGACGATGCGGATGACCGGCAACGGGTCCGTGGCGATCTCTCGGATGCTAAACATCGATCAAGGCTTCCTTCGCAGGGCGTTGCAGTTCGGCATCGACCAGCAGATCCACCATCTGGCGGAACGTGACCGACGGCGACCAGCCGGTCGCGCGACGCAGCTTGGTACTGTCGCCGACAAGGACGGTGCGGGGCTTGCCGATGATGCCCGGCTCGACGTCGACGTATTGCCGCCAATCAAGGCCTACGCGGGAGAACGCGACAGCTACGAACTCTTCGACGCTGTGGGACTGGCCGGTTGCAATGACGAACTCGTCGGCGGCCTCCAGACCGACGATACGAATCATTGCGTCAACATAATCGGGAGCAAAGCCCCAGTCCACGCGGGCCGAGAGGTCGCCGAGGACGAGCTTGTCGCGCCGGCCGCGGGAGATCGCAACGGCCGCCCTGACAATCTTGGTCGAGAGGAATTTTGGCGCCCGTAACGCGGACTCGTGGTTGTAGAAAAAGCCGGCCGATGCACGCACGCGGTGGTTTGCGCGATACATCCGGCACAGCCCGACCCCGGCCGCCTTGGTGATGCCATAGGCGCAGCGCGGGCGAAGCGGCGTGCTCTCGTCCTGGACTGGCGTCGGCGGCTCGCCGAAGCAATGCGAGGAGGCGGCGTAGAACAGCCGGCACCCCGGCGCGTGCCTGCGGACCGCCTCCAGCACGTGGATGAGCCCGCGAACGTGAACGTCATGGCTGCGGACGTAGAGCTCCAGCTCATTTGGGGGCAGTTTGTCCTCGGCCGAGTGGTGATAGGCGGCCAGATAGAAGATCGCGTCGGGAGCGGTGGCGTCGACGAGGCCGGCGACCGAACGCGGATCGAGGATGTCGACGGGAGGCTTGAATGCGGGACCTCGGCTGCGCGTGACGCGGTCGCGCGCGACGCCGACCACGTCGCAACCTTCGCGCTCCAGCCGCTCCGACAGGAGCCGGCCGTCTTGCCCTGCGCTGCCGATGACGATCGCGCGATCCATGTCACGTTCCGGACGACGCTTTTCGGGCGAGGCCTGCTTCGACGATGTCGATGCCGGGCAACGGAAAGATCATCCTGCCGCCGTGGTCCAGGAACTCCTGCTCGCGTGCGACCAGGTTATCCCGGAAATGCCAGGGCAGAACCAGGAAGTAGTCTGGATCGGCCGCCTTGGCGTCGGCTTCGGATACGATCGGGATCCAGCTGCCGGGCGTGACGTATCCGAACTTGTCGGAATTGACGTCGGCGATGCACGGAATCTCCGCCGCGCTAAGCCCGCAATATTGCAGGACGACATTGCCTTTGGTCGAGGCGCCATAGCCGAGCACTTTCATGTTGCGCGCGCTGATGTCTCGCAGCGTCTTCAACAGCTCGACCTTGTGCTCTATCACGCGGGTCGCGAATGCCAGGTAGGTGCCGAACTGACGCAGGCCCATACGGTCCTCATCGTCCAGGTTGGCCCGGATCTTGTCGGTGCATTCCGGGTAGGGCGCAACCGCCGGCGCGACCGTGATCGCGAAGCTGCCGCCGTTCACGGCGTTGAACGTCACGTCGATGATCTTCAGGCCGGCGCGGTCGATGATCCACTTGATCTGCCGCAGCGCATAGTATTCCAGGTGCTCGTGGCAGACCGTGTCGTAGGAGGTCGTGCGCAGCATCGCCGGCAGGTAGCTCTGCTCGAAATGCCACAAGCCGTCCGGCGCCAGGATGCTGGCGATCTGGTCGGCGAACGCCTGCGGCGCCTCGAGGTCGTAGAACATCGCGATCGAGGTCACGAGCTTGGCGCGCCGCCCGGGAAAGTGCCGGCGCAGCGCCTGCGCCGAGAAAAAGTCCGGCACGATGCGGATATCGGGACGGTAGAGGTCGCGGAACTTGGCCGCGGTGGGGTCCATGCCGACCAGCGTCGGGCCGGCAACCGGATAGTTGGAGAGCAACGTGCCGTCATTGCTGCCGATGTCGAGCACTAGATCGCTCGGGCCGAGCTGCACGAGCTCGAGCAGGCCGTCAACCTTGTCGGACAGGTGCCGCACCATCGACTTGTTGAGAGACGACCGGTAACCGTAGTTCGCGCCGTACATCTCGGTGTGGTCGTAGGAATGACGGAGCTGGACGAGGCCGCAGGCATCGCTGCCGTCGCAGCGAACGAGCTCGAGGGGGCCGCGCGTCAGGCCGTCGTCGCGCCCGCGCGGAAAGACGCCGGTGAGGTACTGCTCGCCGAGGTCGAGGACCGGCATCAGGCTCGCGTTGCCGCAGATTCGGCAGCGGTCGATCGCGCGATATCGTGGCTTGCTCACGTGAATGCTCCACTTGTTGCCGCGTTCGGCTCGACGCGGAAGCTCTTGGGGCGCTCGCCGCGCCGATGGATGTCCCACATGGTCGAATAGGCGGCCTCGATGTCGCGGCGGAGACCGTCGGCGTCGAACAGCGGGCAGCTGGAACGGTTGTCGGCAAGCTTGCGCCGCATCGCCTGTAGGCGGGCGGGGTCGGTCGCGAGCGCGAGCGCCAGCGCCTCGTATTCGTCGAGGCTGTGCGTGACCAGCTCGGGCAGCCCTGCGGCCTTGAGCATGCTGGCCGCGACGCGGCCAGCAAAGGAGGCGCCGATGCAGGTGACGACGGGGACGCCGGCCCACAGCGCGTCGCACGTCGTCGAGTGCGCGTTGTAGGGCAGGGTGTCGAGAAACAGGTCCGCCGCCCGCTGCCGGCCGAGGTGATCCTCGACGCGGTCGACCCGCGGCGCAAAGATCAGCCGGGCAGGATCGACGCCGCACGCGGCCGCCTCGCGGCGCAGATTGCCGTGGGTCAGGTCGTCCATCCTGGTGAGCCAGAGCACGCTGCCCGGAGTCAGTGCCAGGAGCCGCATCCAGATGTCGAACACGGGCGCGGTGATCTTGTAGCTCTGATTGAAGCAGCAGAAGACCAGGGCCTGCTCGGGCAGTCCGAGCTCGCTGCGTGCCGGAGCTCGTGTCGGGAGCTGCCTGGTCGTATCGTTGGCATGGTAGCAGCCCGGCAGTTGCACGATCTTTTCGGCGAAGAACGGCTGCTGATCGAACGGCAGCACGGTTTCGTCGGCGAGGACATAATCGACGAAGTCGGCCCCGGTCGTTCCCGCATATCCGAGGTAGCTGACCTGGATCGGCGCCGGACGATGGGTCAGGACTCCGAGCCGGCCACCGCCGGTGAGCCCGTTCAAGGCGACGGCGATGTGCACCTGACGTCCGTGCAACAGCGCGGCGACGCTGTTGTCGTCGGTGTCGGACGCGGCGTCATGGAACTCGTCGAGTGCCGCGACGATGCGCGCGCGGGTGTCGCTTGCGTCATCGGCGCCATAGGACACCCCGATGATCTCGAAGCGTGTCCGGTCGTGGCGCTCGAGCAGCTCGGCGATGGCCGTCCCGACCGGATGCTGCCGGAAGTCCGACGACAGATAGGCGATCCGCAGCTTGTCGGGCCGTGTTGCCGTGGTGTGGACGAAGGGTTTCGGCGCCGCCGGCACCTTGCTACGGACGAAGCGAAGGGCGGCCTGCAATTGCTCGCGCGGATGCAAGCCGAAGACCAGCGTCACGAAGGGATCGACGAACTTTCCTTCGCTGATGCCGGTACTCAGGAGACCGGCGAGGTCGCCGGCCGGGCGCCAATCGGCGACGCGCATCCGGCACATGGCGAGCTCGCCCAGCGCAGGCGGATGATCGAGCGCCCGCGCCCGTTCGTAGCTCTCCATCGCGGCTTCGCGCTTGCCCGTCGCCCACAGCGACTTGCCGCGTTTGTAGAGCGCCTGCGCGTCTTGCGGATCGGATGCCAGCAGGTGGTCGTATCCGACCGCCGCCTCCTCGTGGCGGCCGAGCACGTGCAGCAGGTCGACGCGGTGCTTGCGCGCGTTCGGGTGATCGGGCGCAATGGCGAGCAGCCGGTCGAAGATTGCGAGCGCCTCCTCCGGGCGCCTGAGCAGCAGCAGGGTGCCGCCGTAGTCGTCGAGCGCGGCGATATTGTCGGGTTCCTGCTCGAGTATCTTGCGAAGGCCTTCGAGCGCTTCTTCGTATCGGCCGAGAACCTTCAACGCCGTGACGCGGTTGCCGAACGCGCCGGCATGGTCGGGCTGTCGCGCCAAGACGCTGTCGAAAGTTGCGAGCGCCTCCTCGGTGCGCTCGAGCTGCAACAGCGCGTTGCCACGGTTCACCAGCATGTCCGGATGACCGGGCCGGTGTGAAAGTGCCTGGTCGAACGCCGCCAGCGCGTCCGCGCTGCGGCCAAGCAGCAGAAGAGTATTGCCACGGTTGTACAGCGTTTCCGGATGGTCGGGGGTGATGGCGAGCGCCTGATCGTAGGCGGCGAGCGCTTCGTCGTAGCGTCCGAGCGTATAGAGAACGGCGGCGAAATTGCCGAGCGCGTCGAACGATTGCGGATCCATCCGCAGCGCGGCGCTGATCAGCCGCAGCGCCTCGGCGTTGTCGCCTTGTTGCTGGCGCAGCACGCCGAGCAGGCGCAGCGCATCGAAATGGTCGGGCCTGGCCTGGAGGATCGCCGTGTAGAATTTTTCGGCTTCGGCCAGCATTCCGCGCTGATGAAAGGTGATGGCATAGCTGGTGGCCTCTGCCACGAGGCCGTCCTCATCGCGCGCTGGCAGTGGCGACGTCATTGCGGCCCCTTGGCTTGTGCATCGACGCGGAAGCTGGTCGGGCGCTCGCCGCGCCGGTAGATGTCCCACATGCTCGCATAGGCCGCCTCGACGCCGCGCCGGAAGCGGTCGCCGTCGAACAGCGGGCAGCTGGAACGGTTGTCGGCAAGCTTGCGCCGCATCGCCTGCAGGCGGGCGGGATCGGTCGCGAGCTCGAACGCCAGCGTCTCGTAGTCTTCGAGGCTCGCGGTCACCAGCTCCGGCAGTCCCGCGGCGTTGAGCATGCTGGCGGCGACCCGGCCGGGAAACGTGGTCCCGGCGCAGGTGACGACCGGCAGGCCTGCGAACAGGGCGTCGCACGTGGTCGAATGCGCGTTGTAGGGCAGGGTGTCGAGAAACAGATCGGCGGCCCGTTGGCGGGCGAGGTAGTCCTCGATGCGCACGACATAGGGCGCGAACACGATCCGCTCCGGCGCAATGCCGCGCGTCGCGGCGACGCGCCGCAGATTGTCCTGGGCGAGATCGTTCATGTCGGACAGCCAGAGCACGCTGCCCGGCACGCGCGCGAGCAGCCGCATCCAGACGTCGAACACCGGCGCGGCGATCTTGTAGCACTGGTTGAAGCAGCAGAAGACGAAGCCTTCGTCCGGCAGCCCGAGCTCGCTGCGGGTCGGCGTCGACGGCGCAATGAGCCGGGTCGCGTCATTGGCGTGGTAGCAGTCCGGCAGGTGCACGATCCGCTCGGCGAAGAACGGCTGCTGGTCGATCGGCAGCGCCGTCGCGTCGGCGAGGATGTAGTCGATGAAGTCGGCGCCGGTGGTGCCGGCAAATCCGAGATAGCTCACCTGAATCGGCGCCGGCCGGTAGGCCAGGATGTCGGGCCGGCAACCGCCCGAGAGGCCGTTGAGATCGACGGCGACGTGCACGTGAAGGTCGTTCAACAGCGTGGCGATCTGGCGGTCGGTCGCGGCTGCGACGTCGTGGAACTGGTCGAATGCCTTGATGATGCGCGCACGTGTGTCGCTTGCGTCGCCGGCGCCGAATGACACGCCGACGGTTTCGAAGCGCGTGCGATCGTGGCGCTCGAACAGCTCGACCGCCGCTACCCCGACCGGATGCTGCTTGAAGTCGCCCGACAGGTAGGCGATCCGCAGCTTGTCGACCTCGGCGCGGGGCGGGTGGACGAAGGCCGGCTTGGCCAACGGCGAGAACACGCGAATGCAGGTTCTGGCGGCAGCGAGCCGCGCCGCCGGCTCGAGTCCGAAAGCGAGCGTGGTCAGGGGATCGGCGAAGCCGCCCGCGGCAATGCGACGGCGCAGGACGTCGTCGAGGCCGGCTGCGCCGGCCCAATCCCCGATGATCAGCCGCCCGATGGCGAGCTTGCTGAGCGCGCGATCATCGTTGCGAGCCGCCGCCTGCCCATAGGCCTCGATGGCTTCCGCACGTCTGCCCAGCGCCCACAGTGACAGGCCGCGCTCGTAGTGCGCCTCGGCTTCCTGGGCGACGGCCGGCGAGGACCCATCGCCGTGGTCCGCGGCCGAATGTCCGAGGGTTCTCAGCGCGGCGGCCCGCTGCCGCAGCACCTCCGGCTGGTTGGGCGAGATCGCAAGCGCCTTGTCGAAGGCCGCCAACGCCTCGTCGGTGCGGCCGAGCGCGAGCAGCGCGCTGCCGAAACCATGCAGCAGGGGACGACTTCGCGGCAGGATCTGGAGCCCCTGGTCGAAGGTCTGCAGCGCCTCTTGATGCCGGCCGAGCGCGGCCAGCGCGAGGCCCCGTCCTTGCAGCGCGAGCACGTGGCCGCCCTGCAACTCGCCCGCCCGTGTGAAGGCCGCCAGCGCGTCCGGCTGGCGATCGAGCCGCATCAGCGCGCTGCCGCGGCCCACCAGCGCCTCGACATGGTCCGGCCGCAGCGCCAACGCGCGGTCGAAGGCGCCGAGTGCGTCCCCGGTGCGGCCGAGCTGCAGCAGCGCATTGCCCCGGCCGCTGTGGACATCGGGATCATCGGCCTTGATGGCGAGAGCCTGGTCGAACGCGGCGAGCGCCTCGTCGAACCGGGCCAGCGCCGCCAGTGCGTGGCCGCGATTGGCGATGCTATCGACATGGTCGCGGCGGATGGCGAGCGCGCTGTCGCAGGCAACGAGCGCTTCCTCGAAGAGCTTGAGGCTGAGGAGGACGCCGCTGAAGCTGCCCAATGCGTCGACCGAGCGAGGGTTCATCTTGAGTGCGGCGCCGATCAACCTCAGGGCCTCGGCGTTGTTGCCTTGCTGTCGCCGCAGCACCCCGAACAGGTGCAATGCGTCGAAATGATCGGGCCTGACGTTGAGGATCGCCGCATAGAACTTTTCCGCTTCCGCGAGCATGCCGCGCTCATGGAACGTCGCGGCGTAGCGGATCGCTTCCGCCACCACGTTCTCGTCATGCCTCGATGGCGTCGTCATCGTTGCCGCCTATTCGCTCGCAGCGACGCGGAAACTGCGCGGGCGCTCGCCGCGCCGGTGGATGTCCCACATCGTTTCGTAGGCCGCCTCGATGTGACGGCGGAAACGGTCGCTGTCGAACAGCCGGCAGGTCGCCCGATTGTCGGCGAGCTTGCGCCGGATCGATGACAGCAGAACGGGATCGGTGGCGAGCTTGAGCGCGAGGGCCTCGTAGTCCGCGAGATTGCTCGTCACCAGCTCCGGCAGGCTGGCGGCCTTGAGCATGCTGGTCGCGACCCGGCCGGGAAAGGTGGCGCCGGTGCAGGTGACGACCGGCAGCCCGGCATAGAGCGCATCGCAGGTGGTGGAATGCGCGTTGTAGGGCAGGGTATCGAGAAACAGGTCGGCGGCGCGATGCCGCGCCAGGTGGTCAGCGCTGCTGTCGATGCGCGGCGCAAAGATCAGCCGGTCGGGATCGACGCCGCGCGCGGCGGCTTCGCGCCGGAGATTGGCCTGCGCCAGGGCTGGCATCTCGGAAAGCCAGAGGACGCTGCCGGGCACGGCTGCCAGGAGCCGCATCCAGATGTCGAATATCGGGGCGGCGATCTTGAAGGTCTGGTTGAAACAGCAGAACACCATGCCCTGGTCGGGCGGTCCGAGGTCGCTGCGCGGCGCGACGTAGCTCGAGATCGCGCGGGTCGCGTCGTTGACGTGATAGCAGTCCGGCAGGTGCACGATTTTTTCGGCGAAGAACGGCTGCTGGTCGAACGGCAGCACCGTCTCGTCCGCCAAGATGTAATCCAGGTACGCGGCCCCGGTGGTGCCGGGAAATCCCAGATAGTTGACCTGGATCGGAGCCGGACGCCACGCCAGCACGCCCGGCCGAAATCCTTCGGTCAGGCCGTTCAGATCGACCGCGATGTGCACGTCGTCGTCGTGCAACAACGCCGCAACGTTGCGGTCGCCTTCGGAGCTGGCGTCGTGGAAACGGTCACACGCTTTGATGAGGCGTGCCCGGAGGGCGCTGCCGTCTTCGGATCCATATGACACGCCGATCACCTCGAAACGGGTGCGGTCATGACGCTCGAGGAGATTGGCGACCGCCACCGCTACCGGATGGTGTCGAAAATCCGAAGACAAATACGCGATCCGCAGCCTGCCAGTGCGGCTGACATTCGACGTCACGAAGGGTTTCCGCACCCCGGCGGCCACGCCATGGCTGAGGTTCCCGACCCCGCGCAACTGGGCTGCCGGATGCAATTCGAAGGCGATGGCGGCGAACGAGTGAACGAAATGCCCAGCGTCGACGGCGGCGCGTAATCGATCCGCGAGCTTGTTGGCGCCGGCCCAGTCGGCAATTGCCAGATGGGAAAAGACGAGCTCGCCGAGCGCGCGGAGATCGCCGAGCGCGGCTGCCCGTTCGTGGCTGGCCATGGCGTCCGCCGAGCGGCCGAGCGTCCAAAGTGACTTTCCCCGGTTGTAGAGCACAGGCACGTTGTCAGGCTCGATGGCCAGGATGCGGTCGTAGACCGCGACTGCCTCGTCGTGCCGTGCAAGATTCCGCAGCGCTTCGGCGCGATGCCCGACGACGTCCAGCCGATCGGGAGCCAATGCGATAGCCTTCTCGAAATAAGCGAGCGCGTCCTCATTGCGGCCGAGGAACATCAACGTATTGCCGTAACCGTCCAGCCAGGACACGTCGTCCGGCACGAGCTGAAGCGCCTTGTGGAAGTTCGTGAGCGCATCCTCGTAGCGTCCGAGCTCGACCAGCGCCAAGGCGCGATTGCCGAGAGCCATGGCATGGTCGCCCCGCAGTGCGATCACCTTGTCGAAGGCCGGCAGCGCCTCGTCGGGGCGATCGAGCAGCATGAGCGTGTTGCCGCGACTGAGGAGAGCCTCGACGTTGTCTGCATGGACGGCGAGCGCCTGATCGAAGGCGACGAGTGCCTCGTCCAGGCGATCGAGATGCACCAGCACGTTGCCGCGGTAGCTGAGCGCGGTAAGAAGATCCGGCTTGACGGCAAGCGCGCGGTCGAAGGCTGCGAGCGCGTCGTCGAAGCGCAGCAGGGCGAGCAGCACGCTGCCGCGCTTGCAGAGCGCGTCGACCTGGTTCGGCTCGATGGCGAGCACCTGATCGTAGGCCGCGAGCGCATCGCCGTGCAGGTTGAGCGCATTGAGCACGGCGCCGAAATTGCACAAGGCCTCGACCGAGCGCGGATTGAGCTTCAGTGCGGCACCGATCAGCCGCGCGGCCTCGCCGCTGTTGCCCTGCTGCTGGCGCAGGATGCCGAGCAGGTGCAGCGCATCGAAGTGATCGGGGCGCGCCTTTAGGATCGCGGCATAGTGCTTTTCGGCTTCCGCGAGCATGCCGCTCCGGTGGCAGGCGACGGCTTGCTCGGCGAGCGCCGCCAGATCACCCTCGGTCTTTGCCGGCGAGATTGCCATGATCCACAGCTAATGGTTCGGCGCGACGCGGAAGCTTTTCGGGCTCGCGCCGTTCCGGTGGATATCCCACATGGTCGTGTAGGCTGCCTCGACGTGGCGGCGGAAACGATCGCCGTCGAACAGCGGGCAGGTTGACTTGTTGTCCGCGAGCTTGCGCCGGATCGAGGACATGAGCTCGGGCTCGGTGGCAAGGTTCCGCGCCAGCGCCTCATAGTCATCGAGACTGGTCGTCACGAGCTCCGGCAGGCCCGCGGCCTTGAGCATGCTGGCGCCCACCCTCCCGGCGAACGTATCGCCGGCGCAGGTGATGACCGGCAGCCCGACCCACAGCGCATCGCATGCGGTCGAATGCGCGTTGTAGGGTAGCGTATCGAGGAACAGGTCGGCGGCGCGATGGCGGGCGAGGTGGTCCTCGATGCTGCCCGCGTAAGCCGCGAAGATCAGCCGCTCCGGATCGACGTCGTGCGCGGCGGCCTCCCGCCGCAGGTTGGCCTGTGCGAGATCGGTCGTCCCGGATAGCCACAGCACGCTGCCGTCGACTTGAGCCATCAGCCGCATCCAGACCGCGAACACGGGTCGCGAGAGCTTGGTGGTCCTGTTGAAGCAGCAGAACACGAAGCCCCGGTCCGGCAATCCGAGCTCGTCGCGGCTCGGGGTGCGCGCGGATATCAGCCGGGTGGTATCGTTGGCGTGATAGCAATCCGGCAGCTGCACGATTTTTTCGGCGAAGAACGGCTGCTGATCGAACGGCAGCACCGTCTCGTCGGCGAGAATGTAGTCGATGAAGTCGGCCCCGGTCGTCGCGGGATAACCGAGATAGGCGACCTGAACGGGGGCGGCGCGATGAGCGAAGATGCCGGGCCGGCAACCCTGTGTCGGGCCGTTGAGATCGACGGCGACCTGCACGCCGAGTTCGCTCATCAGGCTCGCGGCATCGGCGTCGGTCTCGGAGCAGACATCGTGGAATCGGTCGAACGAGTTGACGATGCGGGCGCGGATCGCGCTGCCGTCGTCCGGGCAGAGCGACACCCCGATGATCTCGAAGCGCGATCGGTCGTGACGCTCGAGCAGGTCGATGATCGCATGGGCCACCGCGTGCTGGCGGAAGTCCGACGACACATAGGCGATCCTCAGCTTGTCCGAGCCTGCGAGCGCGCCATGCCTTGATGCCGGCGCGGCTTGCGAGCCGTTTCCGAGAAAGGTCCTGGCCGCCTGCAGCTGTTCGCTCGGCGCAAGGCCGAAAGCCACGGCTACGAAAGGATAGATCGAATCCTTGTCGGCGATGCCCCGACGCAACGCCGCCACGAGTTGGTCGGTGCTCGTCCAATCGGCCAGCGTCAACCGGTAGAGTGCGAGCAGGCTCAGCGCCCGTGTGTGGCCGAGCGCCCACGCCTGCTCGTAGCTGTCGAGCGCCTCTGCGGGTTTGTCCAGCGTCCAGAACGTGCCGGCGCGGATGTACAGGATCTCCGCGTTGCCGGGGTTGCGGGCCAGCACCTTCTCGCAGGCATCCAGAACCTCGGCGTGGCGTTGCAGCTTCGCGAGCGCGAACACGCGGCTGCTGAGAGCGGAGAGATGGTCGGGCTCATGCTCGAGCGCCATGTCGAGGGCCGCCAGCGCTTCCTCGGCGCGGCCGAGCTGCGTCAGCATCACGCCGCGGTTGATGTGCGCCTCGATATTGTGCTCGTCGATGGTGAGCACCTCGTCGAAGGCAGCCAGCGCCTCTTGTTGGCGGCCCATCGTCACCAGCGCGATGGCGCGACTGAAGAGCGCTTCGCTGCGCTGTTTCCGGATGGCGGCCGCTTTGTCGAATGCGGCAACCGCTTCCTCGTAGCGGCCGAGTGTTTCCAGCGTGGCGGCGAAGCTGCGAGCCGAATCCGCGGCGCGCGCGTTCGATTTCAGCGCCTCGCCGATCAATCTCAGTGCCTCGGCGCTGTTGCCCTGTTGGCGACGCAGGACGCCGAGCTGATGCAGCGCATCGAAATGATCGGGTCTTGCTGCGAGGATCGCGGCGTAGAATTTCTCCGCCTCGGCGAGCTTTCCGAGCTCGTGAAATTTCACGGCGTATTCGGCAGCTTCCGCTACGATGGCGTCGTCGCGCATGGATGGTAGCGACATTGCCATGTTCGGTGCCGGAAAAGTCTTGCGCAGGCAACGCGCGTTGCTCGTAGGTATTTGTGTAGATAAGTAAGGTTAATCGCCTGTTAATTCCGGCTGCTTTTGCCGCCGGCCGAGCGAGCTGCGGCGGCGCCGTGCCCGTGAGCAATAATAACGCGATATCAGTAGCTTATTTCGACGTGGCGGCGCGTGCGGAGCCCGCCGCGGCAGCGCTGCAACGATCGGCGAAATTCATCGGGCGTGATCGCGTCCGGGACGGATCAGGGATGGCCGAGCAGGCCGGCGGCAACGTTGCGATTGATGTCGATGAGAGCAGAGATGCGGTCGCGGTCGGCGGTGCTGGTCAGCGCGATCGTCTCATTGAAAATGAACAGGCCCAGATTGGCGACGTTCTGGCGGGCATCGACGGGAAGCGGGTTGTCGGGGGTCGTGACCGCGGAATACAGGATCACCCAGAGCCTGCGATTGTAGCTCAACGCGTCGTGGTAGGCGTTGCCCTTGTTGCCGTCCCACTTGTCGACGACCGCCTGCAATTGGGCGGCCGCACGCAGCAGCAGATCTGCTTCGAGCTCACGCGGGCTGGAGGTTTGAGTCGCTACTTTCCTGTACGCCTGCGCTGCGCTTTGCATCGTCGATAAGCTTCTGCTCGTACGCGATCAATCGCTTCGCTTCTTTCAGGGCCTTGTACATTTCCCCTGTTAAAATACGGTTATTGATACCTTCGATATAGGGCCAGATGGTTGGCGCCGCCTGGATGATGTCGCGCACCAACGCAAAATAGATATCGTGATGAGCGCGCGGATCGCGCGAGGTGTACATCAATTGCACTGCGAGATAGATGCGCTTCGCAGGCGAGTCGGCGCGCTCGGGGGTCATGATGTCGCGTTCGCGCAGGATCGGCGCGGTGCCCTGGATGAACAGCCGCGTGCGCTGGTCGTCGTTGGTGACGACGCTTTCGCCGATGATGATCCGTTCGCCGGGTTTGAGCTCGACCTTGAGTGCCATGACGGTCTCCGTGCCGACGTGTTGGCGGCCATGCTTTCGGACGATCGTTAACAAACGGTATACAGCGCGCCGTCCGGACGCCGTGCGCCTCAGGGCGCGGGGCAATTTTCCGTCAGCGGAACAGCCGCAGCACGTTCTGGTCGGCCTGCGTGGCGAGCGAGAGGGCAGTCGAGGACAGCGATTGGCGGGTCTGCAGCGCGAGCAGGCTCGCTCCCTCTTCGTTGGCGTCGGCCAAGGTCAGATCGTTGATGCCGGTCTGCAACGTGTTGATCGTCTGTTTGGTGAACTCGGTGCGATCCTGGATGACCGCCACGTTGGCCGTGTAGGTCGAGGCCTGGTTCTTCAGCGTGGCGAGCGCGTTGTTGATGTTGGTAAGCGCGACGTTGATGTCGTAGTTGTCCTGGAACGTGTTCTGTGACGCGACCACGCCGAGGCCGGTCGACGTGTCGTTGTTGCCGGCGACCACGAGCTTGGTGGTGGCCGACTGGTTCATGATCACGGTCAGGCTCTGGTTGAACAGCAGGCTGACGCCGTTGAACGAGGAATCCTTGGCGATTTCGTCGATCTGGGTTCTCAGCACCTCGAACTGTGCGGCCAGCGACGTTCGCGACGTGCTGCTCGTGCCCGTGGCGGCGGCGGTGTTGTTGACCGTGCCGTTGCTGGCGACCGCGTTGAAGCCCAGGTTCGCCAGTGCGACGCCGTTGGTGGTGTTGGAGGTGATGGAGAGCGAATAGGTGGCGCCGGCCGCCTCGAGCAGTAGCCGCCCGTCACCGGCGAGCTCGACCCTGGCTTTGCTGGTCGTGGACCCGTTGATGGCGTTGATCAGCGATTGGACCGTCTGGGTGGCGGTGGTGGTGAAGGTGACGGTATTGGCCGTGCCGTCGCTGATCGTGATGACGTCGGTGGCGGCGAAGCCGATCGCGGAGAGCAGGGTGCTGCCCGTAATCGTCACGCCCGACACCGCGTTGGTGGAGCCGGTGATGAGAGCGGTCGCAGGCGGAGCCGCGAGCGCCTGCGAGAGCGTGCCCTTGGCGGTCCCGAGCAGGTTGGTGATTTCGGTGATGCCGCTGTTGGCGAGATCGAGCGTGCGCTGCGCCAGGTTCATCTGGTCGAGCAGCGTATTGAGATTCGTCACGCTGGTCTGAAACGAGTTCGCCATGAAAAAATTCGTGGCGTTGTCCAGCGCCGAGTTGACCTTCTTGCCGGTGGCAAGGCGGGTCTGCGTCGTCGTGATGAGATCTGTAGTGTCCTGGAGCGCGAGAAGGTTCGCTCGAACTCCGGTTGAAAGAACGACGTTGCTTGCCATCTTGGATCTCGTCCGTCGAACGCAGTAGGGCTCGCAAGGTTCGAGCGCCGAAGGGAATTATGAATTGTTAACCCTAACGGAGGGTTAATTGTTAACCTTAACAGAGGGTTAAGAATCCGCCGCCAATCGGGTGCTGGCGGCTCCGTCGGGCGGCGCGCGGGTATCAGAATGTGTTGGACCGGGCGGTATGTTTAATTTTTTGTAAATTTTTGTCGGACCAGGATTGGCTCGGGCAGGGGGCGATTCGCGCGCGCTCTGGACAAAGAAAACGGACTTGTAGGCGTCAACGGAATGCGCGTCGCCGTCCGGCGACGACATCGCAAGCTGGGCGGCATAGGATCGGATCGAAGCAATGAACGCAGACGCATTGGCACGACGCCTGAGCGGCGACCACGAACCGGCGGTTCCGATCGGACTTACTGCATTGGCCGGCGCGGCATTCGACGGCAGCGATCTGGCGCCGATCGGCAATCGCTTGATCGAACGGGTGGTAGCCAACGCGCAGGACGCCGCGGCCTTGATGGACCTCTCGACGATCCTGCAGCTCCTCGGCGACCGCGATGCCGGAATGGCGTGGCAGGCGCATGCGCTTGCGGTGCAGCGTCTGTACCGGCGGCCGGCGGCGCGGGCTGGGCAGGACGGCGTCCGGGTTCTGGCCTTCATGGCGCCGGGCGACTTCATGGCCAATACGCCGCTCGAATTTCTGCTCGAGGACACCGATGTGACCCTCGATATGCACTACATGGTCCCGGGGTCACCGCCCGCCGGGCAGATTCCCGATCACGATATTGCGTTCGTGGCAGCCGGCGGCTCCGAGGAGAACGCTGCGGTGCTTCGCCAGATCGAGGACTGCGTTCGGTCGTGGCCCTGTCCAATACTCAATCGGCCGGAGCGGATCGCCGCGCTGGCGCACAATGGCACGCGCGCGGCCCTCAAGTCGGCGCCCGGCCTCGTCGTCGCGGCGACCGAGCCATCGGTCGACCATCGCGGCGAGGACGGACTGTTCCGGAAATATCGCGTTGCCCTGATCGATGGGCGTCCCTACGCCTGCCAGATGGCGATCTCCGAACGCCCGGTCGTCCACTATCATGATGCCGGGATGCGCGAGAGCGCCGAGAAGCGCGCGGAAGAAGCGCGCTTCATGACGCATTTCGACGAGGACTTCGCCCGCCGGCACGAGGGCGCGCTGCGGGCGCTCTGCGGGCACGTCGGCCTCGATTATTTCGCCGTCGATTGCGCGCAAACGCGCGACGGCCGGCTGTTGTTGTTCGATGTGGACGTCGCGATGATCATCCACTCGATGGAATCGCCGGAGCTCTTTCCCCACAAGCCCGCGCAAATGCGCAAGATCCGCGACGCGTTCCGGGCGATGCTCGCCAGCAAGTCCGCAAAGCCGGTTTAGCTCGCCTCTTTCTCCACCCCCGGACGGGCCATGCGATAGCCCACCCCGAGCACCGTCAACAGGATGCTCGGGTGCGCCGGGTCGATCTCGATCTTCTGCCGCAGCTTGCGGATGAACATCCGCAGATAGTGTCCGTCGTGCGAATGGTCCGGGCCCCAGATCTCGTTGAGGAGATGCTGGTGGGTGACGACCTTGCCTGAGTGCTGGGCGAGGACGTGGAGCAGCTTGAATTCCTTCGGCGTCAGGGCGAGCGGCTGGCCGTCGAACGCCACGGACCGGCCGGCCAGGTCGATTTCGAGCGGGCCGCATTTGATGACCGTATCGTCGGCGGTGGCCAGCGCGCGGCGGCGCAATGCCATGCGGGCGCGCGCCACCAGCTCGGCCATTCCGAACGGCTTCACCACATAGTCGTCGGCGCCGAGCTCGAGCAGGCGAACCTTTTCTTCTTCTCCCGACCGCACCGAAAGCACGATGACCGGCAGCCGGGTCCACGACCGCAGCTGCTGGAGGACGTTGCCGCCGTCCATGTCCGGCAGACGCAGATCGAGGATGATGAGATCGGGCGGTTTGACGGTGGCCGCCTGGATTCCCTCGGTCGCGTCGGCGGCCTCGCGGACGACGAAGCCGTCGAGCTCGAATGCCGTTCGCAGCATGCGGCGGATTTGCCGGTCGTCGTCGATGACGAGAATGGTGGAGGCTGCTTCAGTCATCGAGGTCTTTGGCGTCCAGTGCGGGCTCCTGGGGAATCGGGAGTCTAAAGGATATCGTGGTGCCCTGTCTCTCGCCCGGGCTCTCGGCGGCGAGCGTGCCGCCGAGCGCGGTGACGAAGGCCTTGGCGATCCAGAGTCCGAGCCCGGAGCCGGGCGTGGTGGCCACGTGCCGGGAGCCCCGGAAGAACCGTTGCCCCAGGCGGGCCTTCTCCTCGCTGGTGAGGCCCTCGCCGCGATCGGTGATCGCCACTTGCACGTGATCGCCGTGGCGCGCCGCCGCGATCGTTATCGTCGTGTCCGGCGCGGAGTATTTCGCGGAGTTGTCGAGGGCCTGCTCGATCGCCTGCTGCAACAGGATCGGATCGACGTTCAAGAGCGGCAGGTCGGAGGGTACGCTCAATTCGAGCATGTGGGTCGAGAGCTGCCGCGACTTTCGCTCGATTGCCGCGTTGATGACGTCGGTGAGATCGTTCCATTCGAGCTTCGGTCGGACGGCCGCGGCGCTGATGCGCGTGGCATCGAGCAGGTTCTGGATGTCGTTGTCGAGGCGCTCCGCCTCCTCGCGCGCGACGGTGGCAAGGGCGGCGAGCCGCGGCTCCTGGGCGATCATCGGAGTGCGCACCAGCGCCACGGCGGCCCCCAGGATCGAGGCGAGCGGGGTGCGCAGCTCGTGAGAGACCGAGCCGATCAGCGCGTCGCGCAGCTGGTTGGTTTCGGCCCGCAGCTTCGCCTCGTTCAGCGCACGACCGATGTCCAGCCGCTCGAATGTCGCGGCGGCGTCCGCCATCAGCATGTCGATATGGTGCATGACTGCTTCCGGATTGTCATGCGAAGCGCCGAGGTTGACGGCGATGACGCCGAATTCCGGCGACGTCGACAGGACCGATCGGATCAGCCAGGTGGCGTCGGTGCCGGGATCCGCCAGCATCCTGGCCACCGCGGTTTCCCGGCGCGCCACGGCCTCGATTGCCGCGCATTGCACTTGTGCTGGGACAGCGGCCGTGCTGGGCGACATTTCGACGTCGGTCGTGGGTCCGATTCCGAAGATGACCACCCGATGTCCGATGACCGCCGACAGGTGATCCTGGATCGCGGCATAGATCTCGGCCGCCGTCTGCACGCCTGCCAGACGGCGAGAAAACGCATAGAGGTCGCGCACCTCGATTTCCCGCTTGCGCGAAATGCTCGCCTGCTTCCTGACCGTCCCGGCGAGATAGCTCGTCACCAGCGCAACGACGATGAAGAGAAAGAGACTGATGGCCTGATCGCTGTTCTCGATCTGGAAACTGTCTTTCGGCGGGAAGATGAAATACAGCGTCGACAGCGCGCCCGCGAACCCCGCGATGATCGCCGGGACCGCGCCCCATCGGATCGCAGCAAACAGCACGGGCAGCAGATAGAGGCTGGGGGCGCGGACCGGTTGATAGTCCGGTGCCAATGCCTCCACGCCGGCGGTCAGCGCCGCCACGAATGCCAGCGAGATGACGATGGGGATGATGTGGTCGTGAATGGATCTTGAGAGCGTTGCCATGGACTGAAAGGCGGTCGCACCGACAGCGAGGGAGTTTGGCCGCTCGTTCGCACCGTTGGCCAACTGGTCCGAAAACCACGCGTCGCACCGCTCTCGCCAAGACTGCGAGAGCCGCTGGAAACATTTCCGCTCACCAATCACCGCACCCGCGAGCGGCATTTCACGCGCGCTAACCGGAAATTAACCTGATTCGGGCCAAAAGTTACACAGCGGATACATCGGCGAGCAGATACATCGGCGAGCATGAGCCGACGAGTCCGCATCGGCGGCCTGTCCGCAGCAAGGCGGAAGATGACGATGTCACATCCTGTGATTCGCGTCGAGCAATCAGTAACTTCGGCCCGACCACGCGTCGTCAGCGCATTGTGCTCCCGTCGTCTGTGCCGACCCGATGCCGAAATTCTTGCAACGCTGAGCGCCACATCGCGGGGAGGTGCCTATCATCGAAAATAAGGAGGCGATCCGAAGGACCGTGAATCCTTCGAATCGCCTGGCATGCGGCCCCGTAGCTCAATGGAAGAGCAAGCGTGTACTAGACGTTCGGTTCCCGGTTCGAGCCCGGGCGGGGTCGCCATCCTTATATGTGATGAATGGTGCTTCGTCCAAGCCTGATGAATCAATTCTTTCGTTTATGCCGCGGCGGTAGCGTGGCCGCCAGCTTACGCACGCCGTCGCTCGTTTTTCCTCGCGACTGAGCGCATCGATCCGATCAGCGTCCGCGATGGCGGGCCAAAAGAAAACGGCGGGGCCTTGAGCCCCGCCGTTCGAACGACTCGATGTCTTGCGACTTACCGGAACAGACGCAACACGTTCTGGTCCGCTTGCGTCGCCAGAGAGAGGGCCGTCGAGGACAGCGACTGGCGAGTCTGCAGGGCCAGCAGCTGGGCGCCGACCTGGTTGGAATCGGCGAGCGTCAGGTCGTTGATGCCGGTGTTCAGGTTGTTGGAAGTCTTACTCGTGAACTGCGCGCGGGCCTGCAGGATCGACACCTGCGAGGCGTAGGTCGAGGCCTGGTTCTGCAGCGAGACCAGGGCGGCCTTGGTCGCCGTGATGGCCGCGTTGACCTCGTAGTTGTCCTGGAACGAGTTCGCCGAGAACGTCGAGGTGAGGCCGAGGCCGGACGACGTGTCGCTGCTGCCGGTCAGGATGACCTTGGCGGTCGAGGTCTCGTTCGTGAAGATGGTCAAGCTGCCGCTGTTGAGCAGTTGCACGCCGTTGTACTGCGAATCGACGGCGATCTGGTCGAGCTGGGTACGCAGGGCGTTGAACTGCGCGGCCAGCGCGGTGCGGGTCGAGTTGGTGACGCCGGTGGCGGACGCGGTGTTGTTGACCGTGCCGTTGCTGGCCACCGAGTTGAAGCCCAGGTTGCCGAGCGCGACGCCGTTGGTCGTGTTTGAGGTGATGGAGAGCGAATAGGTCGCGCCCGCGGCCTCGAGCAGGAGGCGGCCGTCACCGGCGATCTCGGCCTTGGCCTTGCTGGTGGCGGAGTTGTTGATGGCGTTGATGAGCGACTGGACGGTCTGGGTGGCGCTGGTGGTAAAGACCACGGTGTTGCCGGTGCCGTCGCTGACGGTGATCTGGTCGGTCGCGGCAAAGCCGATGGAGGAGAGCAGGGTGGTGCTGGTGAACGTCACGCCCGACACCGCGGTCTGGTTGCCGGTGACGACGGCGGTCGTCGGGGCGCTCGCCAGCGCCTGGTTGAGCGAGCCTTGCGCGCTCGAGATCAGGTCGGTCAGAGCGGTGATGCCGTTGTTGGCTTCCTCGATGGTCCGCTGTCCGATGGTGATGTTGTCGAGGATGACGGAGAGGGTGTTGACGCTGTTCTGGAAGCTGACCGCCAGGAAGAAGTTGGTCGGGTTGTCGAGGGCGGAGTTGACCTTCTTGCCGGTGGCGAGCCGGTTCTGGACGGTGTTGATCTGATCGGTGGTGTTCGAGAGGGCAAGGAGGTTCGAGAGAACGCCTTGCGACAGCGAAACGTTAAAAGCCATCGGAGTTAACCTTCCTGGTTAGAGACGCGTAAAATCCGACCGCTTCGGGTCAGACTGCGTTCACCATCCCCGGCCGTGCCTAATCCGATATGAAAAAACATGGTGAATGGCCGTTAAGGTTAACGGGACCTTGCTGGCGCGGTTTTTGCGCCGCGGCGGGCCTTACGCCCTGTTAAAGAATTCGATGCATGCTGTGCCCATGACGATCTCGCTCGGCACCATTTCCTCGATCTTCGCGCCCACCGCCTCGGTGGATTCCGGGAGGAGCTTCCTGCTGGCCCGGGATGCGAGCGATCCGCTGATCGATTCGACGCTTGCCGTCGGCAAGGCCCTGGCCAATGCGATGGGCAACGCGCAGATCAAGCAGGTGCAGGGCAAGTCGTATCTGGCTGCGAATACGGCCGTCGAGCGCATCAAGGCGCAGATCGACGCCAGGAAGGCCGAACAGGCCGAGAAGGCGAAAGCCGCAATTGCCGCGCTCGATCTTCTCACCGACAAGAAGAACAAGGTCGACAAGACCGCCTGAGCGTAGCGCGGGCCCGCCCGCCCAATCCCTCTCAGCGCCATCACGTCCTGACCCGCCCGCCGGCGGCGCTTGCCGTTGTCGCGGTCGTGTTTGTCTCGCCGCCTCAAAGAAAAACGGCGGGGCCTGGGCCCCGCCGTCCGTCTTGAGTCGTTGTCTTGCGACTTACCGGAACAGACGCAACACGTTCTGGTCCGACTGGGTCGCGAGCGAGAGCGCCGTCGAGGACAGCGTCTGGCGGGTCTGCAAGGCCAGCAACTGAGCGCCGACCAGGTTGGAGTCGGCCAGCGTCAGGTTGTTGATGCCGTTGGTCAGGGTGTTGATCTGCTGGCTCGTGAAGTCCTGGCGAGCCTGCAGGACCGACACCTGCGACGCGTAGGTCGAAGCCTGGTTCTGCAGGCTGGTCAGAGCGGTACTAACGGCCGAGAGCGCCGCGTTGATCTCGAAGCTGTCCTGGAACGAGTTCGAGGAGAACGTCGAGGTCAGGCCGAGGCCGGTCGCCGTGTCGGTGTTGCCGGTCAGGATGACCTTGGACGTGCCGGTCTCGTTCGTGTTGATGGCCAAGCTTCCGGCGTTCAGTAGCTGCGTGCCGTTGAAGGCCGAGTCCACTGCCAGCTGGTCGATCTGGCTGCGCAGCGTATTGAACTGCGCGGCCAGCGCGGTACGGGTCGAGTTGCTGACGCCGGTGGCTGACGCGGTGTTGTTGACCGTGCCGTTGCTGGCCACCGAGTTGAAGCCCAGGTTGCCCAGCGCGACGCCGTTGGTCGTGTTCGAGGTGATCGAGAGCGAATAGGTCGCACCCGCGGCCTCGAGCAGGAGGCGGCCGTCACCGTTGATCTCGATCTTGGCCTTGCTGGTGGCGGAGCCGTTGATGGCGTTGACCAGCGATTGGATCGTCTGGGTGGCGCTGGTGGTGAACACCACGGTGTTGGCGGTGCCGTCGCTGACGGTGATGACGTCGGTGGCGGCAAAGCCGATCGACGAGAGCAACGTCGAGCCGGTAAACGTCACGCCCGACACGGACGTCTGGCTGCCGGTGACGACCGCAGTCGTCGCAGCGCTCGCCAGCGCCTGGTTGAGCGTACCCTGGGCGCTGTTCAGCAGGTCGGTCAGCTTGGAGATGCCGGTATTGGCGGCATCGAGCGTGCGCTGACCAACGGCGATCTTGTCGAGCACCGTGTTGAGAGCGTTGATGCTGTTCTGGAAGTTGTTCGCCAAGAAGAAGCTGCTCGGATTGTCGAGCGCCGAGTTCACCTTCTTGCCGGTGGCGAGCTGGTTCTGGACGGTGTTGATCTGATCGGTGGTCTTCTGGAGCGCAAGGAGGTTCGAGAGAACGCCCTGCGAGAGGGAGACTGTAGGCATTTGAACAACCTTCCTGGTTGGTTTTGACAAGCCCGATCGGTTCTGATCAGGCGTGCCCAATCTCGCCGGCTGTCGCTAATCCGATCTGAAAATACGTGACTAATGACAGTTAAGTACAACGAAGTATTGCCTTGTTCGAAGTATTGGAGTGGAGAAGTTTTAGTATTGACCAGAAGTTACCTGACTTATTTCCAATTTATATATTTTGGGAATTGTTATAGTTACTCTCGCCTGAACGCTGGAATGTCTGCCGGGCAACGATGCCCGCTAAGTCGTAAAACCGCTGCCCCAGGCCATTTCCATGCCCGCGGAGACGAACCGTTAACCATTCATTGATTTGACTACGCTAAGGATTTCTACGGTGTCGCCGCTTTATCGAGCGCCCGGGGCCAATTGCGCGCCAGCGATGAAGCCAACCTCGGAAAGAGCCGCCCAGACATGAGCTTCGACCTGCATCAGAATTTCGCGAGCGCGGTGACGTTGCACCAGGCCGGACGCCTGTCGGATGCCGAGGGCATTTACCGCAACATCCTTGCGATAGATCCCAAGCACGCCGACAGTCTGCACCTGCTCGGCGTGATCGCGCTGCAGGTGGGGCGCCACGATGTTGCGGTCGATCTGATCGGCCAGGCGATCGCCGACAACAAGCGCAGTCCGGAGTATCGCAACAATATGGGGGTGGCGTTGCGGGAGCTCGGTCGCCGCGACGAGGCCGTCGAGCAATTCAAGCACGCGGTCAGGCTCAAGCCGGACTACGCCGATGCCCACAACAATCTCGGCCTTGCCGCAAGGGACCGGGGCGATTCCGTCGAAGCGGAGCAACGCTATCGGCGGGTCCTGAACATCTCTCCCGATCATGCCGACGCGCACTACAACCTCGCGATCGAGCTCGCGGAGCAGCGCAAGCTCAGCGAGGCCGAGGAGCACTACCGGCGGGCCGTATCTCTCAATCCCGGATTCGCCGGCGGCTGGTTCAACCTCGGTCTGGTGGCGATGTGGCAGGGCAAGCTGGCCGAAGCCGTGGAGGCGTATCGGCAGGCGCTGAAGCTCAAGCCGGACTACTTCGAGGTCTACACCAATCTCGCAACCGCGCTGGTGACGGCCGAGGAGTTTCCCGCGGCGCTCGCGGCGCTGCGGTGTGCCTTGGCGCTCAGGGACACGAGTGAAACGAAGCTGCTGGCCGCCCACTGCATCAGGCATTTGCGCACCGGCGAGGAGGCGAGCAGCTTCCGCGATCTCATCCTGCGCGCACTGTCGGAAGGCTGGGATCGGCCGGTCGACCTCGCGCAGCTGAGTGCCTTCATGGTCAAGCGCAACCCCGTCGTCTGGGGATGCGTGGTGCGCGCCAACAATGCCTGGCCGCAGCGGCTGCCGACGCAGGAGGTGTTCGGAGATCTGGGCCTCGCCGCGCTCGCCGACGATGAGCTGCTGCGATGCCTGCTCGAATCCACGCCGATGTGGGACGTCCAGCTGGAGCGGGTCTTGACCGAGGCGCGCGTCGCGCTGCTGGAGCGCGCCGCCGCGGACACCGCCTCGGGAGAAACCGAGGACGCCGCAATCGCGTTCTATTGCGCGCTGGCGCGCCAGTGCTTCATCAACGAATACATCTTCGCCTGCGGTGACGACGAATTGCAGACCGCAAAGCGGCTGCGCGATCGGCTCGCCGCGGCGCTGGCGTCCGACGCCACCATTCCCGCGCTGTGGATCCCGGCCGTCGCGGCATATGTCCCGCTCAATTCGCTGCCCGGTGCGGAGAAGCTGCTGGAGCGCGCTTCCTCCGCTTCTTGGCCCGCCGCCGTTGCCGGCGTGCTGACGCAGCAGGTGTCCGAGCCGCGCGAGGAGCTCGATCTGCGGGCGGCCATCCCGCGTCTGACCGATATCGATGATTCCGTGTCTCTCCTGGTGCGGCAGCAGTACGAGGAAAACCCGTATCCGCGCTGGGCGCGGACGATATCCGACCTCATACCAAAGACGGTCGACCAGTATTTCCGCACACGTTTTCACGCTCCCTCGTTCCGGGAGCTGGGCAAGTCGAGCGACGTCGAGATGCTGATCGCGGGCTGCGGAACCGGACAGCATCCGTTCCAATCCGCGCTGACATTCAGCGGCGTGCAGATACTCGCCGTCGATCTCAGCCTGGCGAGCCTCGCTTATGCGCTACGTAAGAGTCGCACCGCCGGCCTGACCAACGTCGACTACGCCCAGGCCGATATCCTCAAGCTCGGATCGATCGGGCGCACCTTCGACCTCATCGAAGCGAGCGGCGTGCTGCATCACATGGCGGATCCGATGGAAGGGTGGCGATCGCTGCTGTCGCTGCTGCGGCCTCGCGGCCTGATGCATCTCGGCTTCTACAGCGAGTTGGGACGCGCGGACGTCTTGGCGGCGCGGCGCTTCATCGCCGAGCGCGGCTACGGCAGCAGTGCGGACGACATCCGACGGAGCCGGCAGGAGTTGCTGGCGGTCAGCGACCGTCCGCCCTATCACAACATCCTCGGCTTCAGCGATTTCTCCAGCACCAGCGGGTGCCGCGACCTGCTGTTCCACGTGCAGGAGCACCTGCTGACGCTGCCGGCGATCAAGGCGTTTCTGGCCGAGCACGATCTGGAATTCCTCGGCTTCGACCTCACTCCGCAGCAAACTCAGGACTTTCGCAGGAATTTCTCGGACGACAACGCCATCGTCGACCTCGACCTGTGGCACATCTTCGAAACCGAGAATCCGGCAACGTTCCGCAGCATGTACCAGTTCTGGGTCCAGAAGAGATGATCGCGTCTCGCTGAGGCGGCATCGCCCCGATGGCGGAACCGAAGCAGGCGATTGCCGAGGCCATCCGTCGGCGCGACTTCGCCGCAGCGGAACTGGTCTGCGAAGCGATGCTGCGGAACGGGCCGTCGGCAGAAGGCTTGTACCTGCAAGGCGTCCTGCGCCTGATGCAGGGCCATCGGGAGGCGGCCGTTGCGTTGCTGCAGCGTGCTCGTGCCCTGAGCCCCGAGCGCGCCGACATCGCCTACGATCATGGCATCGCCTTGCTTGCCGCGGGTCGCCTGTCGGACGCGGCCGATGTTTGGCGGCATGCCATCAGGCTTGCTCCGGAGCGGGTGGAGGCCTGGCGCAATCTGGCGCTGGCCGTTGCGCAGACGCAAGGCGGTGACGCGGCGCTGGATGTCTACCGGCAGGCGCTCGCCCGCCATCCGCAGGACCGCGAGCTTCTGTACAACCACGGCAACCTCTGCTTCCGCCGCGGCGACCTCAGCGGTGCGGCGCAGTCGCAGGCGATGCTGCTGCAGGCGCATCCGCAATATGCCTCCGGCTGGATCAATGCCGGTATGACCCACAAGGCGGCGGGTCGCTTCGAGCAGGCCGAAGATTGCTATCGTCGCGCCATCGCGCTGAACGATCCGGAGAACCTCGCGCTCGCGCATTTCAACCTCGCCAATGTTCTGCTGCTGCGTGAACGCTGGGCCGAAGGATTCGCCGAACACGAATGGCGGCTGCGGCTGCCGAACGCGCTGACGCAGCCTTGGCCGGCGCCGGCCTGGACCGGCGCGCATTCTCCCGGAGCCAGGGTGCTGGTCTGGAACGACCAGGGCATGGGCGATGCGATTCAATTTCTGCGCCTGACCTCGCGCCTTGCCGTTAAGGGATATCGCGTGTTTGCGCTGGTGCAGGATGCGATCAAGTCGCTGGCGGCCTCGGCGCCCGGCGTGGAGGCGGCGTTCGGCCCGGAAGATCCGCCACAGGTGGTGGACGCGCACCTGCCGCTCTGCAGCCTGCCGCATGTCTTCGGCTGGTCGCCGGACGATGGCTGGAACGGCCCGTACCTGCGGACCTCGAAACTAATCCCGCTGCCTGCCGTCGCGGACGGTCGCGGCAAACGCGTCGGTTTGGTCTGGGCGGGAAATCCAACGCACGCCAACGATGCGAACCGCAGCATGCGGCTCGCGGATTTGCGCGGCCTGTTCGATCTTCCCGGCGTGAGGTGGTTCAGCCTTCAGCTCGGGAAGGGGCCCTCGGAGTTGGCGGCCTCAGGTTTCGCCGGACGGCTGCATGACCTGTCGCCGCTGCTGACCGACTTTTCGGCCACAGCAGCCGTCATGACGGATCTCGATCTCGTGATCTCCGTCGATACCGCGGCCGCGCATCTCGCCGGCGCGCTCGGACGTCCGGTGTGGATTCTGCTGCCCGCGATCGGCGGCGACTGGCGCTGGGGAACGAGCGGTGAGACGACGGCCTGGTATCCGAGCGCACGGCTGTTCCGGCAGCGGCGGCCAGGCGATTGGGCGCCGACCGTGGCCGAGATGGCGAAGCTGCTGAGTTGATCAGGCCGAGATGTAGACCACCTGGCCCTGGCCCGGCGGCTTGCTGGGCTGGACGGTGTTGGAGTTCTTCGC
>Ga0126377_10000254_pt1 | contig 31271 bp, 31 predicted proteins | sample PanSoiMetPlot_22_FD_92647 | JGI IMG/M metagenome (GOLD analysis project Ga0126377, IMG submission 92647) | Tropical forest soil microbial communities from Panama - MetaG Plot_22 | ecosystem: Environmental > Terrestrial > Soil > Tropical forest > Bulk soil | place: Panama | collected 2016-02-17 | reverse complement strand
GCGCAGCAATTTTGGCTTGTCGAGAAGTTCGATCCCAATCAGCCGCGCGGGGTGTCGACGCCGGGCACCACGCCAGGGAGTTGGATATCGGAAGGCGGCGGCGACACGAGCCACAAGGCCGCCACCGATTTGCTGCAGCACCCGACGAAAACGGCAGACGAGATTATTGACAGCGTGCCGGGTGCGAGGGAGCGCGCCGAAGAGGTCAGGCGAAGATTGGCGGCATCGGTCCCGACTGATGCGACGATTGAGCAAGGCGGTCACCGGCTGGCGGATGGCAGTTGGGCGCCGGAGCGCGCGGCGCTGCACGACAGAATATTGAACGACGTGTTCACGCCGCAACAGATCGCGGCGGCGCTGCCGGCGGAGGGCGAGCAACCGACCGTGCACGTCTTGGGCGGGCGCGGCGGTTCCGGCAAGAGTTGGTTCACCGATCCGGAGCGCGGTGGTACAGTCGACGCGACCAAGGCCATCATGTTGAATAACGACAACTTCAAGGAAGCGCTGCCCGAGTATCGTGGTTGGAACGCGGCGCTCCTGCATGAAGAATCGAGCCATATCGGCAAGACGGCAGAGAAGTTCGCGCGCGACAACCGGCTCAACGTCATCATCGACGGCACGATGCGCAGCGATTATCACGGCAAGCTGGCGGAATGGAAGGCGGCGGGCTATCGGGTTGAAGGACACTATATGTACCTGTCGCCGCAGCAATCGGCGGAGCGCGCCATCGGGCGGTTCATGCGCGGTGGCGAGCGGGGGCGCTACGTGCCGCCCGAGTACAGCCTTACGTCCACGACCAACGAAAAATCCTTTGATGGTGTGAAGAACGAAATGGACCGGTGGGAGATTTACGACAACAGCGGCAGGTCGCCGCAACTCTATGCCAGGAGCCGACGATGAGCGCCAGGGAACCGTATCGCAGCAAGCTCGGCGAGATTCCGATCGAGCATTGGGACGATGACATTCCGCATGATCCGAATTTCACCGTGGATCAGTCGCCGGGCTCAACCTACGACGAGATCAAGCAGCGGGTCGAGCGCGAGCGCGAGAAGCGACGGAAGAAATAGCCATGGCTTCGCTCAGCATCAGCGTTGAGATTGATCCGGCGCTGCCGACGCCGAGGGTCGATGATGAGGCGATCTCGACGTGGATCGAGGGGCGCCTCAATGATGCGCGCAATCTGTTCATACAGCAGATGAGCCGCGGCGGGGGTAGCGGCGCCTATTATCGGCGCGGCGGTAAGCGTCGCAGCGCGCCGGGCGAATATCCGGTCACCGAGGCTGGCACGGCAGACGCCGGGCGCTTGGTCAACTCGGTGCAGTACGAGATGCGCGGCCCGCATGAGGGCGCGCTGTTCTCCGAAGTTCAATACGCGACATATCTCGCCGAGGGCACACGCCACATGGCGGCGCGCCGTATGCTGGCCGATGCGTTGACCGAGGTGCTGGAAAGCCGACCGCGCGAGGATGCCTTGGCGAGCGCGGCGAGGATCAGATTCAGATGATCAAGAACGGTAACAACGGCTATCCCGCGCCGCCGCCGCCGGTGGAACGGCCGCCGCTGGTGCCGCCCTATGTCAACAGCGTTTACAACATCATCACGCGGCGCATTCGTCTGGCGCGAACGATCTTCGGCGATCGGGTCAAGCTCGTGCTGCGTCAAGTCGAAGATGAGCACTGGGCTCGGCTACCGCGCCCGTATCTGTTGGTCGTGCCGCGGCAGACGCGCCAGCCGCGCGAAGTCGACGTTGATTACATGTCCTTTGTCGACCCGCGCGAGGTTTCGTTCACGGCCCATTTCGACGGTCGCATGAGCGAGCAAGAGCATCTCGCTGCCAACGATATCGACACCGCCGAGCGGCAATTGATCTTCGTGCTCGCCAACTGGCGGCCGTTGCCACAGTACAATCCCACGCTCTATTCCGGCATGCGCATCCAGGGCACACGCGTTCCCGATGTCAAAGTGAATTACGTTTTTATATTCAACGAGCAAATCGTGCTGCCCGATGAGCCGCCGATGTTCGAGGGCGAGGATGACCTGTTGGAAGAGTTGCAACTCGACGGCATCGGGGTGCACGTCAACGATCCGACCTGTGCGACGTGCGTGTGTGAGCCCGAGTTGCCGCCGGGGCCCAAGATTTGCGTGACAGGCGGCGGTTGTCCGGTTGAGCTACCGCCGGACCCGTGCGCGCCGCCGCCGTGCCCACCGATCCTAGGTGAATCAAATGGCGACACGACCGACACTCAGAAGAGGTGATCGCGCTCCGGAGGTGGAGGTGCTGCAGGCGTGCCTCGGCGTTACCGTCGATGGCGTCTTCGGGCCGAAGACTGAGGCCGCGGCGAAGAAATACCAGCGCGAGCGCGGGCTTGCCGCCGATGGCATCGTTGGGCCGGCGACGTGGAAGGCGCTGGAGTACGAATTTGACTTGCCGCCGTATGAGCCGCCGGCACCGCCGGCCGGCGTGCTGAGCGCCGCCGAGATTCGCGAGATCGCGACGCTCGCCAAGGATTCGGCGGTGGCCAAGGTCAAATGGAAGGGCCGTGGGGCGATGCCGCCGGGCTTCTGCAAGGGGCTCGCCGTCGCCTACGGGTGCGCCGTGCGCAAGTATCACGCCGGGCATCCGGCATTCCGGGAGATGGCCAAGGCCAACACGCATGACGGCAACAAGGACGCGCTGTCGTGGTACGCCGGCACGTTCGACAAGCTCGGCATGTCGAACAACGTTCCCGGCATCCCGACGCTGCGCCACGTCTACGTGTTCCTGATGGGGCTTGGCATGCGCGAATCGACTGGCCGGCACTGCGTGGGGCGTGATCAGAGCGCCAGCAACACCTCAAGCCTGACGTGTGAGGCCGGCGCGTGGCAGACAAGCTGGAACGCCAAGGCCGCCGCGCCGACGATCCTGCAAAACCTGTTCCAGGAGTACAAGGCGGGCGCCGAGGGCTATCGGTCGATTTTCGAGGAAGGCGTGCGGTGCACGACGGCGCATTGGAAAAACTATGGCAGTGGCGACGGGCTCACGTTTCAGCGGATGAGCAAGGAACAACCGCTGTTCGCGTGCGAGTTCGCCGCCGTGGTGATCAGGAATCTGCGCAAGCATTACGGGCCGATCAACCGCAGGGAGGCTGAAGTCAGGACGGAGGCAAACGACCTGTTGAGGCAGGTTGAGGCCGTGCTGACGGCGGCCGTGTGAGGTGGAAGCATGCCGTTGGAGCCGCACGAGGATGAGGATCAGCGCGCGTTCATGGCGCGGTGCATGCGCGAGCTATCCCAAGCCGAGACTCACCGGCCGCAGGATCAGATGGTTGCCATCTGCATGAGCAAATGGCGTGATCGCAACAAGTCCGCTCGCGCGCGCCTGAGCGACGTGTTAGAACGGGCGTTAGAGTTACTGCGTTCGAAGGGAGCGTGACATGACACAGTTCGCAGCCTCTATCGGCGGCCCTGATCCGACCGCCGGGATTCCGCGCGGCCGTCCGACACAGGACTGGCGCCAGTCGCAATTCGCACAGCGCGAGAGCGGCATCGATTGGGAGAAGGATGAAAAATACTTTTCGCCACAGCCGGCGCCGAAGCAAACGTTCGGCAAGTACAAGGAACCGCTGATGGATATTCCATATCTGCGTGAGCGCAAAATCCGCGTGCGCGCCGTGCCGCCGGCAACCTATTACACGGCAGACGGTGATCCGATTCCCGCCGATGAGTGGGTGACGCTGCCGATCTCGCCGAGCCTGTTGCACGCGATCAAGGAGGGTGATCTTGAACGCGGCGAAGACCCGCCTGACGACGGGCAGCCGGAACCGCGCCACCGCGAGCGCGCTCGGCATCGCGCACATCATCAGCCGACTCCGCCGAAAGAGGCTTGAGGCGACTCACGGCAAATCGGCGATCTGCGGTGATATCCTTCGTGCGGCAATGACCCGAAGGAGATCGTCGCCATGGCAGAGAACCGAATCAGTTTGGCCGCGGCTCGCGGAAATTTCCTGACGTGGTGCATCTCGGGATATCTGCCCCTCGGCGAGCTTTGCCGCCCGCTGTATTTTGCGCAAAAGCTCGACAGCGCCGACGCCAGTGAGGTTGGCGAGTTTTATCCGATCTATTCGGTGCGCGAAGCGGAGCGGCTGTTTGGTGCCGGCTCGGTCGCGCATCAGATGGCGATCCAGCATTTTTGCACGTGCCCGGAATTGCCGGTCTACATCGCGCCGCTCGATGATCCCGCTGCCGCCGATGGCGAGAACGGTGGCCAGGGTGTCGCTGCAGTTCACACCGTCACCATCACCGGTCCGGCGACCGATAACGGCCTGCTGTCGGTCTCGATCCTTGACGAGAATTTCACTGTTGGCGTGATCGTCGGTTCGACGGCCAGTCAAGTCGCCCAACAGCTTGCACAGGTGTTGCAGCGCTGGCGCGCGTTGCCGTTCACTGTGACAGTCACCGGTGCGGTTATCACGTTCACCGCAAAGAATCGGGGCGTGGTCGGCAATTGGTTCACGCCGCAATGGAATCCGAATTTCGGTGAGGATTTTCCGCCCGGCATCGGGGTCGAAGTCGCAACGACGACACCCGGCGTCGGTCAGGCCGACCTCGAACCGGCGATGCCGGTGCTCAACTGTCTGTTCGATTGCATCGCGCTCGGCAACGAAGACGAAAAATCGGTGAACATGCTGGTGATGGCGATCCGCCAGAACTGGCGTTGCCCAGTGAATGGCGATTTCCGCGGCGGCCATCTCTTCCACAGCCGCACCGGTACCAGCGGCATCATTTACGCTTATGGCATGGACCGCAACAATCCCGAGGAGTCGGTGATCCCGGTGCCGGTCGGCTACAAATATCCGGGCTACCTGTTCGCGGCGGCGATGGCATCGCGCGCGTGCTGCACCGCTTGTTACGATCCATCGCGCCCGGTGCAGTATGACAACGGCGTGCTTGGCTGCATGTTCGACAGCCGCAAATGCGCGACCATATGGACGCAAGAAGAAAAGAAAATGTTCTATGACGCGGGCATTGTGAACTGGGACGTGGCCAACGCGCGCGGTGTGCGCCAGACGCTTTTGTGGATTGAGGAGCCGCTCACCACGTACAAGTACGATCCGCAAACCGGTGCGCCGGATGGCGCATGGCAGCGGATGGAATCGCGTTACACTGTCACCAAGTTCGTGCGCGATCTCGGCATGTGGTATCGCCGGCACTATTCGTCGGTGTCGCTGGTCAACGACGGCGTGCGCATTCCGCCCAACAAGCGCGCGGTGTCGCCGCGCATCCTGCAGGCATCGATTCTGGCGTGGCTGCGTGGCACGCAGCTTGGTTGGACGGCCGATCTCGGGCCGGTACCGATCGAAAAGATGGTGCGCGTCGAGCGCACGAATCAACCGAACTTCTGCGATCCGAATCGCGTCAACGTTTTGATCGATCTCGATCTCGTCAATCAATTGGCGCGCATCGCGACCACAATCGACACGTCGCCCGAGTTCGCTTGCTTGCCCCCGGTGTTGCTGCCCGGACAGGTGCCCGGCACGTAATGAGAGAGGATTACCCATGGCGATCGAACGATGTCCGAAATGTAAGGGTGTTCTACATTTCGTGATTGACGGCCGCACCATCAAGCTGCAGTCGGATGGCGATGTCACCGTGCTGAGTTCGCAACAGCGCCGCACAGAGACCTATGACGGCGAGTTCACGATGGAGGAGCGCAACCCGAAGATCACGGCAACGCTCGTGGTGCCGATCGATCTGTACGTCTGGTACATCCAGGAGCTATGCGATTCCCCTGTTGTCCTCGAATTGTGCGACGGCCGCACGTTCTCGACCGAGCACGCATCGAACATTTCCGACAATCCTTATGATGCCAAACGAAATTTGCAGCCGATCGAATTGATCTGCGATGAAATCACCGAGCTACTGCCGGCGGCGACGGGAATCGTCACGACGATCGGCGGCGGCGTGGTCTAAAACGGAGAAGTGAATGGCTGACATGTTTCCAGGCGAGCAAGACCGCCTCGCTGAGAAGGAAGGCAACAGCGGCAAGGAACGCAAGTCACGGCCGCCCGCTGCCAAAGCCGGGCCGCCGCCACCGGAGGAATATGGGCGGCTGCAATTGTTGGCGCCGATCAAGCTGGCCAACGGCGGCGAGTCGCAGGAGGTGGTGATCTATCGCCCGACCTGTCGCGTCATGACGGAGGCGCTCGACACCACGCGCTTGCACGTGCAAATCGAGCGCTTTGTTGAAGGCTGTTGCCGCGGTGTGAACGGCACCGGCGAGGCGTACCCGTTTTCCGGCGGCGAGTTGTCGTCACCCGATGGCTCCGAACTTGCCTCGGTGATCAACGCGATGTCGCAGGATGCCGATGATGTCGTGCTCGACATTGCCGGCGATGGCGTCACCATACCGATCATTTATACGCTGCAACGGCCGATCGAGTTGACGCCGGGAAAACTGGAGACCGAAAAGGTCGAACAGTTCGAGTTCATGGCGCGCAAGATCGGCGAGATCAGCGAGTATCTCGACGCGCGCGGTGAGACGCGCGAATTCCACACGTTCATGCGAACGTTCGGCAAACCGCTCGGCATCAGGATTCCGATCATGACGGACATCCTGATCAACAGTCTCGATTTTTTGGATTACCTCGTGATCCGGAGACAGATCATGGGGAAATTCATAAGCTCGCGCAACAGGTGGAAGAAGGCGTCATCGCTCGCGCCCTCAACTACCATTGGCCGCCCGGATCGTGGGATCGACTGACCATCGCACGCTTGATCCGCATTTACGCGGTTGAGCGCAAGATGGCAGAGGAACGCGAGGCAGCGCGCGAGCAACAAAGCCAGCCGACCGGGCCGCCGATGAGGGACACGGGACGCGACACGGCGGACGATGATGATGAGTGAGCCGCCGTGGCCGATGCAAACGCTGAAACCACCCTCGCCGTAGAAGTACAAGGCGCCGAAGCCGTCAACGCTTTGGCCGCGGCACTCGGTAATCTCAATCGGCAAGCGGCACAGGTCCAGCGCACGGTTTCAGCCGCTGGGCCGCAAACTGCGACGGCGACGGCGACACGACAGGCTGCCGCCATCACTGCTGCGGCGGCGGCCGAGGCCGGCACGCTCGGCGAGCGAATAGCCTACCGGATCGGGCGCGCGATCGGCGCGACCATCCGCGCGCCGTTCGATGCCCTGAGGGCAACCGCCAGCGTTGCCGGCCGCTCGCTGTTGTCGCTGTCCGGGACGTTCGGCCAACTCGCCTCCAGCGCGGGCGCCACCTCGGTGGCGATCGTCGGCGTGGGGCTGGCAATCGCGGGATTGGGCATCCCGATACTCAATCTGGTCGCCGGTTTCAAGTTACTGCGTTCGTCATTCGGTTGGGCACAGGAGGCGGCGGACGAACAAATACGCATTGCTGGGCGCACGCAGCGATTCTATCCGCAATTGATCGGCGAAGGGATCGAGGCCGCCGAGGATGAAATGCGCGCCCGCATGGGTGTGGCAACCGCGTTGTTCGGCAATGCGGCTGAATCCATTCAACAACAGGTCACGCGCCGCTTCACGGAATTCCGGATGGGCCGCGGCTTGCGCGGCGAGCGCGATCTATTCGCGCGGTGGGGAATCACGCCGCAGAGTGTGGCGACGGCCGAACAGATGATGGGTCGGCGCTTCGATGTTACGTCATGGCTTGAGGCGTTCATTCTCAAACGCGAAGACCTGCAGCGGCGACTACAGGAGGCGCAATCACCGCAGGAAAGAACGGTGTTGACGCGCAAGCTGGCGCAGATGTCCGACGACACCGTGAAAATGTTCGGACAGCGATTCAGCGATATGGTCAACGTGCTGTCAACGGGTGATGCCGCGCGCCTCAAGCGCAACATGGAAGCGGCCATCCCGCTCGGCAGGGTCGTGGAAACCTCCGAACAGGCAAAGCGACGCGCCGTCAATTTCAAGGTCGCGCTCGAAAGCGTGAAGGCGACATTCACCAACATCGCGCGCGGCATCGGCGGCGACGTGCAGCCGGTGATCACCCGTTTTCTCACCGAACTAAATCGCAAGATGCTCGACACGGATCAGGGCGGCGAGGGGCTCGGCCGTGCGTTCCGCGAGCTTGCATCAGCAATGGCGGTGCGGGCTTGGGAAGAGTTGCGCAACATCATGCGCCGCATCGACACGCAGCGGGTCAAGGGTTGGATCGAGGCAATTAAAAGCTGGAATCCGGCGGAGACGGTGGAGACCGTCAAGACTGTATTCAACGCGCTGCAGACGTTTGGCAGCGCGGTTAGCGGAATGATCGATAGCGTCAACGCCTTCCTGCAATCGCTGCCGGAATGGCTCAAGCGGCGGTTGGGCATCAAGCCGCCGTCGTTCAATGAGCGGTTCGGGCAATGGCCGGGGGGAGGGCGAGCATCAGCGGAGGAGGCCGAGGCTGGGGCCGCGGGTGCGGCAGGTGCGACGGAACTGGCGCCAGCGCCAGCGCTCCCGGAGGGCTACACGCGGGGAACCATCCCGCGAAGCATGGCGCCGCAATTTCCGGGCGCGGGTGCGGGCGGTGCTGCTGTTGGAGCGCCAGCCCCGCCGTCAACATTCGGCGAGCGGTTTGGCACGTGGCCGCGGGCCGAAGGACCGGCTGCGCTCGGCGCGGCGGCTGCAGGAGCACCAGCGCCGACAGCAACGGCACCGCCGCCGGTTGAAGCTGGCCCGACGCCGCCCGCTGCAGCGGCATCGGGAGCGCCCGCGCCTGGACCGGTCACGCCGGCACCAGCGCCAGAGGAGCCAGCGGCGCAAGACAGGGGATGGCTCGGGCGCTTGCGACGGTGGTTTAGTCCGACCGCGGCCCATGCTGCAGAGGCGCCACCAACACCGGAGCGCAATGCCGCGATCGAGGCGATGCAGGGCGCCGCGGCAGGCAGCGCGCTCGGCATGATGACGAACGTCGAATCGACACCGACCGGCGATCAGTTGGTGATGAAGGCTTCTTATACGGGCGAGCAGGGAGCCGCACGGCCAGAGATCGGATGGAAACAGGCGCTCGGCCCCGCGATGTATGGCGCGGGTGCGGCGGCCGAACTCGCCGGCTTGCCCGGCTTCTCGGTGGGCCAGGGTGTAGCGCGTGCGGTCACGAAAGAGGGCGCCGGTGTCGGCGAGGTCATGCGCGGCGCGATACCCGGCATGGGCATGCTTGAATTCATGAAGCGGGACGCCGAGCAAGGGCACCCGACACGAACATACTTGCGCGAGATGCTCGGCATTCCTGATCCCGGCGAGCCGGCACCGTGGCAACAGCAGCGCGGCGTCGCCGAGGAACTCACCGCGCCATTCAACGACCGTTTTGGGACGTGGGGCACAAGCAGCATCACAGCCGAGGACGGCTACAACTTCGGCGAGGCTGCAGCGACAAGTCTACGCGAGGGGCTTGAGGGTGTGCACATTCCTGCCGGCCATGCCGTCACGTCGAGCGGCGTGGCACCACGCACGGCACCGAAGCCGACCGGCGGCGATACGGCTACGGAGGCATAGCCGTGGCTGATTTAACCTCCACGCTCCGCATCAATGTCGACGTTCAAGGCGCGGCGCAGCTACGTCAATTCGCCACCGCATTCGCGCAAGTGAACGCGGGTGCAGCCGCGCCGCCTCCCGTGGTCGCGGCCCGCGGCCGGCGCAGCACCGTTGCCGCCGAGCGCGTCGCCACGACCACCGGTGAACAGGTCGCCGAGGGCGTGGGCCGCGTCATCGGCAGCACATTGCGCGCGCCGTTTGATGTGCTGCGCAGCGGCGCGGGTATGGCCACCAGTTCTCTGGTGTCGTTTCTCGGCCCACTTGCGCGGTTGGGCGTTGTCGCCATCGGTAGCGCGCCGACGCTCGCCGCGGCGGCCGTTGTCGCCGTCGCCATCGGCGTCCCGCTGTTCAATCTTGCGGTGACGTGGCGGCTGTTGCGATTTTCGTGGCGGCAAGCGGTTGATCGAGCCGAGGAGCAATTTCGCACCATCGCGCGCACGCGGCGCACGTTTCCGGGGCTGGTCGGCGAGGCATTCGAGCGCGCCGAAAGCCGGATGGAGACCAAACTCGACGTTACCGAAGCGCTCTTTGGCGAAGCCGCGCAATCGCTCGACACGCGCATCACCCGGCTATTCACCGACGTTCGGCTTGAGCGCGGGTTGCGTGGCGAGCGCGACATTTTCCGCCGCTGGGGAATCACGCCGCAGGCGCTCCAACTCATGGAACGCGAGCGCGGCGGCGAGCGGATGAACGTCACCGACTGGTTGGCGTTTTTCATCAGGCGGCGCGAAGAACTCGACGCACGGATTTTGGCCACGCCGGAAGGCTCAGCCGCGCACACCGCGCTCGTGCGCCGGAGAGCGCAACTGTTTGATGACAGCCTCAAGCTTTTCAACACGACATTCACCGATCTTCTCGGTGTGATGAACACCGCGGATTTGAAACAACTGTATACGAATCTCGATCGGGCCAACTCGTTGTCGGACGTTGAGGACGCTGATCAACGCTCGATCGATTTCAAGATTGCGCTGGAATCAACGCAGTTCACTTTTCAACAACTGCGCATGGGCATTGCGCGCGACGTACAGCCGACATTGACGCGAATGCTGGAGGACGTGAATACATGGTTGCTCGACACGAAAGAAGGCGGCCAGGGCATGGGGCGCGCCTTCCGCGAACTCGCCAGCACGCTCGCGACCAAGGCATGGGAAGCCATCGATGTGCTGATCAGGGAGATCGATCCCAACGCGGTGCTTGAGTACATCCGCGCGATCAAGGACGGGTGGCGTCCGGAGGAGAGCCTCAGGCTTCTCGAAACAGGCGCCAATCTAATCGATAGCCTATCCACTGTCTTCGACTACATGGCGTGGACGTTCGCGCAATTCAAAAGCATGAGCGCGGCGCAATTGGCCGGCATCATGATTTCCGGCGGGCTGGGGGGATATCTTTGGACCCTCCGACCTGGATACGAGCCATGGACGCCCGGCGCGGGCCGCCGGGCAATGGGATATCCCGATCGCGGCGGTGCGGCAGGCGGTGGCGGTGCGGCAGGAGGAGCGCGCGGTGGTGGCGGCGCCGGGATTGGGCCAGGGGCGGGAGTAACTCCCGAAGGAACATACGGCGCTGGTGGCGAGGTGCCGCAAGGCGTTCTTTCAGGCGCTGCGGCGGCGGCATTGGCCGGCGGCCAACCTGCCGTCGATGAATTCATGCGCCGGAATGGGTATCCCCGCAGCGGTGCGTGGTGTGGCCAGTTTGCCGCAGCGGTGGTCACGTCGAAAGGCTTGAAACCTCCTCCCAATCCGCAAGTCGCCGGCAACTGGAAAAATTGGGGTGAGGCCGTCACCGGTACGCCGCAGCCCGGTGACGTGTTGGTACGCAGGGGCCGCTCGCCGCGCACCGGTGTTGAAGGCAGGCACGTTACATTTGTCGAATCGTATGATCCCGCCACCGGAATGGTTGTCACGGTCGGCGGCAATCAAGGCGGCCGATCGCGTCCGCACTCGATCAGCGGGTATTACATTCGTCGCGCTGCGCCCGCGGCTGGCGCGGCCTCCGGCGCGGCCGTGACACCGACAGCAGTGACACCGGGAGCGGGGCTCGACGCAGCGAGGCCTGGAGGGCAACCGACCGCGGGCGGGCAACCTCCAGCGGAAACGCTCGCCCAACAGCGACAGCAATTCAAATCGGAGATTGCCACTAATCCAGCGCTGCGTTTGAGGTGGGCGGCTTTGATGGCTTCCGAACAGTCGGGCGCGGCGATGCAGACGGTTGGCGAAACGATGGTCAACCGTGCCAGTGCGTGGGGCAAATCGCTGGGGGATATTGTCGGCAACCAACGATATTACGAGCCATATCAAAACCGCTCATTTTACCGGAACCTCGAACAGCTACAGCGCGATCCGGAAAAGCTGCGCCAGATCACACAAATGCAAGATGCGATTCTGTCGGGCTCGAACCGATCGAATCTTGCTACGCACAACGCATCTGCGGGCGTCGCAGCGCGTGCGCGCGTGACGCAAACGGTGGCGAGCGCGGAAGCGGGAGAAACCTACACGCGCAAGGACATCAACCCGGTGACGCACGGTCCCGGCGTCGTGCGGAAAGAACGCGAGTGGTACGAGCGCACGATCCGCGCCATGCGCGGGGAACGCGGTGGCGAAGCGGCTCGCCCGCTCGCGATCGCGACCCGAGTGAAAGAGGAGCAACGGTTGACCGCCGAAAGGCTGTTGGGGAGCCGACCGGCCGAAGAGGCGCGGGCGCGAGCGCGTGAGCGTGAGGACGAAGAACGCGCCAAAACCGAAGCGGCTGAAAAACAAACCGAGACTGCCAGAGAACTCCTGCAGAGCAAGCGCGCCGAGCGGAATCGCGAGGAGCTAACGCGACCGCCGCCGAAAAAATCGATCGATGAAGGCAAGTCCGCCGGTGAGGCCGCGGCCAGGGCGTTCAAGGAAGGCGTCAAGGAAGTGTCGATTCCGGTCAAATCGATCAAAGAGAGTGACAGCGACAAGCAACGCAACCGAACGCGCGATGAGGAAGAGAAGGAAGCGGCCTGATGACATACCTCGATCCCTATTACAACAAACGCGGATCGGTCGGGCGCAATCATGACGACGTGCAGTGCCCGGCGCCGATCTATCGGGTTGCGAGTTGGAAGGGCATGGAGTTTTTCTGCGACACGTCCGCCGATGAGTTTGGCCGCCGCGGTGACCTCTACGAATATCCGCTTTCCGACGACATCGGGTACGTCGACCTCGGCCGCAAGGCGCGCCGGTTCAAGATCGAGGGTTATCTGATTGGCGCCGATCAGGATGACCAATCGACCCGCATGGCGATGAGGGCGGAAGACCCACGGCCGGGCACGCTGGTACATCCGATTTATGGCACGCAGTCTGTTGCTTGCGTCTCGCTCACAACGTCGGCGGATTATCGGCGCGACAAGAAGCGGACCAAGCTCAGCTTCGAATTTGTCGAAGCCTACGCGTCGACATCGTTGAGTCAGGCCGGCGGCACCGTGAACGAAATATTTGGCACCGGCAATGACGCGATCAGCGCATCACGTGACAGCGCGACATGGGACCCGAGTGCGCGAGATGTGGAGTTGCTCGGCGACATCTCCAGCGCAATGGGCCGCGAGTTCAACATCGATCCGCGCAATATGGCTCACGAACAGGACTTTGATGCTCAAGATATGCTGCAGCGTTGGATGCCGTTCACGCCGGGATCGGACCTGCCCGGACGGCCAATGATTGAGCCGCTGGCGCGCGCGCCCGTGCCGGCCTTGCCTTCGGCCTTGTTGCCAGCACCCGGCCCACCAACCTTTGCCGCGGCCGTCGCGCCGATCGATTTTGCATCGGCCCTGATGCGGCGTATTCATCTCGACGCGCTCACGCGCTTGCGCGAGTTCAACGCCTACGTGGTCGACCGCACCGAGGGGATGGCACCCACGCCGTCGGCGTGGTCGCTGATCATCACCACGCGCCTGATCGTGATTCGTGACTATGCTATCGCCGCGGCACAGAAACAATATGACACGGTGAAGGCGGCGCTGGATGATCTCGATTTCATCATGCAGGTCTTTGACGATGAGGAACGGCTCGCGACCGAGCGATGCGATGACGTGCTGGTCAACGCGATCCGGCAGGCCCGCGCCACCGCGGCGTCGGTGATTCTCGCGGCCAACATCCAGCGGCCGGGCATCGTTGAATTTCACGTTGACGGCGAATGGCCGTCGCTGGTCGTGGCGCACAAGATTTACAACGATGGGCGCCGCTACCAACAGGTGGAGAAATACAATCCGACGATGCTCAATTTCTGGATGGGCAGAAGCGTCATTGCCCCGGCGAGGTGATCCATGCCGCTTCCACAAAGGCCGAGCCCGCTCAACGAAGAACACGCGAGCGCCGTCATCATCATCAGCGGGCAGCGTTTCAAGAATTTTTTGAGCCTCAACTTGAAGCGCTCAAAGGAAGAGGGCACATGTTCCGGCACCATCGTGCTGTCGTGGCCGGGCACCGAGCAATTCGCCGCGGCGGGACCGGTGGCATCGGCATTCGGCGCCGGCACCGATGCCACCATTATGCTCGACGGTCAACTTGCCGCCAAGGTTGTGATTGACACGCGAATCTCAAAGGGCACGCCGAAGTCATACGAACTGACGTTGCAATTCCGCGGCCCCGCGGCTGGGCTGGTCGACGGTAGCCCAAACCATGAAACCGGACAGGAGAACAAGAAGACGCCAGCGCAGATCATCCGTTCGCTGATGCAGGGCTACAACGTGCAACTTGAGGACAGGTCGGGCGGCGGCAAAACCATCGAACGTTTCATCGTCGCCGAAGGCGAGACCATCGAACGCGCCGCACGTCGCGCCGCGCGTGAGCACAGCCTCACCCTGTTCGAAAACAGGTGGGGCAACTGGGTGCTCGACAGGCAGGGGCAGGGCCAGGGCGGCGGCGGCGAGTTGCGACTGGGCCGGCATTTCACGCATTGGTGGGTAAAGCAAGATATCGTTCCGCGTTTCAGCGAGGTCGCAGCGGCCGGCAATGCCGTTCCCACCGATGAAAAATACGGCAAACCAGCGGAGAGTCTGTTTGACAAAGGCATGCGCCAACTCATGGGCTTTGATGGCATGCGCCACTTGCGCGTATTGATCGACGGTGACCATGATCAAGACACGATGCAGCAACGCCAGCAATACGAAGCTGATCGCCGCCAGGGCCAGGGCCTCAACGTCACCCTGCGTTGTTCAACGCATTCGAATGAGAGTGGCAACCTGTGGGACATCGGTGACAAATATCACGTCGTCATTCCGGTCGACGCCGTGAACGAAACGCTTGAGGTCACCGAAGTCGAATTTGAGATCACGCCGAACTCACGCAGCGCGACGCTCGTGCTCGTTGGCGAGGGTACGTTTGGTGGTGCCGAAAACGTCCCTGGAGAATACGCCGAGGGACAAACGCGCATGAATGACGCGAGCAAGCGCCCGCGTCCGGAGGAGCCATCCACCGAGCCGCAGACGCCAAAACCGGAGGCACCGCAGGAGGGGGTGACGCCTGAGGATGAGCAACGCCGCCGATTGCTGGAGGAAGGGCGGCGCCGGTTACAGGAGCGGGATGGTTGATGGGCTACGATCTTTGGAACCATTCGAAATTTTTGCACCACAAGCTGCGCAACATGACGCGCCGCGGGTGGTTGCTGAAAACCTATTACGACAAAAAAATAATGCAGGCCAAGGTGAAGACCGGCGAGAAGATCGAGAACGATCGACTCGATATCGTTCACCCTGTCGGTTTCCTCGGACGCGTGAAGCCGGGCGAAAAGGTTGAAATCCTCACCATGGATGTCGGCGGCGACACCTCGCGCCGTGTGGTGCTCGGCGTGCTCGGCGACCGCGAGCACCATCCGAAAATCGAGGAAGGCGAATCGATCCTGTACTCACCGGGCGACAAGAAAAAATACGTGCGCGTGTACAAAAAGCCGCAACAGGATGGGCAAGGCGGCGACGGCGGCGGCCAGGGCGGTGGTGGCGGCCAGGGCGGCGGCGATCAACAACAGAGCGAAAGCAAAGAGGGCATACACACGCAGGCTGATGATTTGCCGATCACGTCGGACACCAAGGACACATTTCAGGGCAATGCGGAGAAAGGGCAGGGCTTCACCACTAAGCAGAACTTTGACATTCGCGCTGATCAGAACACGCAATTCCAGGCGGCGAAGCATATCCGCAAGGGCACCACGTATCGCGACGGCGACACATTCACCAACGGCGTCGAGCACGCGACTGATCATGTCGCCGGTGGCGGTGCGAGCATCTCGACAACGCGTGCGGGCGAGACCGGGCGACCGGATGGCTCGCAGTCGTGGGGCGCGAGCGGACAGCCGGGCACCACGTCGCTCCTCGATCTCGGCGCGCGGGTTGCCGCGATCGAAGCCGGCGGCGGTGGCGGTGGTGGACAGCCCGGACCACCGGGCCCACCAGGACCGCAGGGCGAGCAAGGTCCGCCCGGCACCACCGGACCACAAGGACCGGCGGGGCCCACCGGCGCGACCGGCGCGCAAGGGCCGCAAGGTGTGCCGGGCCCGACCGGCTCGACCGGCGCGCAAGGACCGATCGGGCCAGCCGGCCCGCAGGGTGAAGTGGGGCCGGAAGGGCCGCAAGGCATTGCGGGACCGGAGGGACCGCAAGGGCCGGAAGGGCAGCAAGGGCCGCAAGGCGCCGCCGGCACCGGTATTCAATTCCGCGGCTCGGTGCCCACCGAGGGCGATCTGCCAGCCACCGCAGCGAACGGAGATGCCTACCTTGTCGAAGCCGACGACAGCCTGTGGATTTACGCCAACGGGCAATGGGTAAGCGGCGGCTCGATCCAAGGACCGCCGGGCCAGCAGGGCCCGACCGGGCCACAGGGTGATCCGGGCCAGCAGGGTCCGCAAGGGCCAGAGGGGCCGCAGGGATTGCCGGGAGCGGAGGGACCAGAAGGGCCAGCCGGCGCGACCGGGCCGCAAGGGCCGGAAGGGCCGCAGGGCCAGCAGGGGCCCCAAGGCCAACAAGGGCCGCAGGGCGTGCCGGGCCAACAGGGGCCGCAGGGGAATCCGGGACCGACGGGGCCGGAGGGACCGGCCGGCGGAGGCGGGCGGCTCGTCTACGATAGCCCGACGCAAATCCGATTCATTCCGTACAACGGCGATCGCGTGCGCATCAACGGCGCGTGGGTGGCAATCCCGGCGGCGGGCATTGCGCTGTCGAATACTGGCCTCGGGAGCAACACGACGTGGCTTGTCGGCATCCAGGCCGCCCTTTCATTGTGGGTTGGCGGCCTCGCCAACGGTCATGCTCCATCGAACACTTCAGGCAATATCGGCACCGAGATCATTGCCAACAATAACGGATTGTCGCTCGTTGGCATGGTACACACGGACGCCAATGGGCAATTCTATGACGCGGGCACGCTGTCGTGGTTCAACCGAGGCGGTAAACTTCGGCGCGCGGCCATCACCGCCGTGCGCACCGTTAGCTCGACAACAGAGATCGAGATACACACCGAGCTACGCCTTTCGTTTGCCACATGGGCCGATGAGGTGGTGATTGTCATGATCGGCGGCGCTGCGTATCCATCAGCCTTGGCCAACGCGCGCATCGTCGTCGGCATCAGCTTTGACGGCGCGACCTCGGAGATTCCGCGGGCCACGCTCCAGGCGGAGACCATCTCGCAATCCTACAAGTCGCTATCGCTCGGCGTGGTGCGACGGCTCGCCGAGGGCGGACATTACGCCACGGTGGTGGCATTCGTCGGCAACGCGCAAACCGCCACGTTTGATCTCGAAAACCCGACGACCAATCAAGTCACGGTCAGAGGATGAGCCCATGGCCAACCAACCAAAAACCAGCGTGCAACCAATCTGGATTTGTGATCCGCGCGATGATCGCTGCGTGCGCCCGGTCGAGCCCACGTTTTTGCCCGGCATCTCGGTGCGCCACTCGCCGAGTTGCACCGGCGACATCTGCGGTCTGTTCGCCTGCGATGGCGGCAATTGGCGCGTGACCAATGAGAACACGCTCGACCGCGCGCGCTGGATCGAGGGGTGGATCATCACGCAATTGCTCACGCGCGGGTTTGTCGATTGCGAGGAGCACCCGCTGCAGCAACGCGGCGGCGGTTGGTGGGCCGATGCCTTTCGCGCCGCGAACACAGGGCGCTCACGGTTCAGGAGTGGGTCAAAATTGTGGGCGCTGAAATGGCGGCATGGCGGAGCCACCAATGACCTGATGCTGCAGGCGAAAGACTATGCCCACGAGGCGCTGCAATATCTGGAATCATGGGGCATCGTTTCGGAGATCGAAATCAACGCGCAATTCATCACGCGCGCGCTCACCGGCACCGGGATTCCAGGCGCCGTCATACACCTGAAAATCTCAATCCGCGGTCCGGGTGTCGCGTCGGCGTTTACACTGGAGGGCATGGCGATGCCTGATGCGAGTTGGCTGTGGCAGGAGTACATGCCGCCAAGCGCGATCAGAAGCACGTCCGGGCGGCTGTATGGGCGCGTGCAACGCGCGTTAGGAGGTTAGTGATGGCAATCGCTCCTGACATCGGTTGTCGAATCCCGCGGCCGGACATCGCGCAATTGTCCGAGGCCGTGCGCATCGAATTCTCCAAGCGGCTCCTCGGCGGCGCGCCGGTACTGCCGCTGAGCACCGAGGATATTCTGGCGTTCGTGATGGCGGGAACCGTGAACCTCATGCACGGCATGGTCTCGCAAGCGCTCAAAGAGACTGATCCGGCGACCATGTGTTGTGATTCGCTCGTGATCTACGCCGCACGCCACGGCATCAATCTCCTCGGCGCGACACGTGCCAAGGGTTATGTTGCGATCACTGGGGAGCCAGATGCCGCGATCCCGAGCAATCTCCGGCTCGTTGGTCTCGCATCGCGCGAATACAAGCCTGACCCCGCCGTCACCTGGAATCCAACCCACCTCGATTCCACGGGCGGCGCTGTTGTGCGCGTCGTTTCGGCGCTGCCCGGCAACGTCTTCAATCTGCCCACTGGCAGCGCGCTCACGGTCGGCACCAGCGCGCCCGGCATCGACATAGATGCGACTGTCGTTGGCAATGGATTGACCGGTGCCAGCGACATTGAAACGTGCGATCAACTGCGTGCGCGCGTGCTGGCGGCCGAAGCGGCCGGCGTGCTGTCGACCAATGCGCAATGGTACATCGCGCAAACGATGGCCTATCCCGGTGTGACGCGCGCCTGTATCGATGAATGCGAGGGCTGTTGCGATCCCACGCACCTGATCATTTACCCATTCTTCGAAGGCGTCTACGGCGATGCTGTCACCGCACCTTACGGCGTGCCGCCGGGCGAGGTGATTGACGAAATGAATCATTGGATGTGGGGTCGCAACAACGGCAAGGGCGAGGGGCTGGCACCGGTCGGCGCGCAAGGTCATTACGAATGCGCCAAGCCGGTGAAAATCAATATCGTGGGTCACTGCTTTCGCGGCTGTGACAACATCGCGGTCAGCAACATCGTCAGCGCGTTGAACGCCTACATCCGCGACAACTACTGCGTCGGCTCGCCGATCTGCAAAGAGCACATTAAAAGTGTGATCTACCGCGCGGTGGGCGAACCGTGCTTTGCCGGCGTGACGTTCACGTTCGATCCGCCGGAGGGCATTCGTCGCCAGGACGACGCCTATATCATCGTTGAGTGTGGCTATCTGCCGGTGCTCGGCGAGGTGTCGGTTGTTCCCACCGAGGCCGATCCTGTTCCGGCGATCCCGTTCCGCACGAAGCGGCTGCAGGGGCCGAGATGATGCTCGAACGCATGACCTTGCCGGATGAAGCGCCGTTTTGCTGTCCGCAGCCACCGGTGAAAAATCTCACCGGCCCGGATGAGCCCGGCATTGAATGCTGGGCGCCAGAAGGCTGTTGCATGCCGTCGCCGTGCGCGGTGAAAGAGTGGGATTTCCTTTGCGCCGTGCGCTCGCTTCTTCCCGAGGGCGATATCTTCAACAACACCAGACAGCACACGTACACGCCGCCGCGCGATGTTGGTGTTGCTAACATCGGGTGCGCTCGCATCGGCTGCGAGCAACTCATTCTCGGCGGTTGCTGCAACGATATGATTCTGTGCGACGATGATCCGCCCGCGCCGCAGCTTGCCGTGGTCGATTCGTTTGCCGCGGTCGCCTACGGAGTCATCCAAGCACTGTGCGCGCTGTTGCGCGAGCTTGACCCATGCACCGCGCAAAAGCTCGTTCGCCATTGGGCCGAGCGCATGGGCATCGAACACCCGGACCCATGCGGGCCGGGATTCTCCGATCGCGTGCTCGCCATGCTCATCTGCACCATCTTGCAATTGCGCAATTATCGCGGCGCGCACAATTGGGAATTCCTCACCGCGCTCGCGCACCGGTTCGGTGCTGATATCGTGATGCGCTATGCCGGTGACCTGAATTGCGGCCCGATCGGCTGGTGGACGATGGCGCGCGATCAACAAGCGTGCCCGCCGGTATTCGTCTGTCCGCCCGATGCGACAGCGCCATACAATCCGACTCTGCGGCCGATCTCGGAATGCCTCGGCGTGCCGCTGTCGCTTAACATCGTGGTCTGCCCCGGCGACGTGATCATTCCGGAGAATTGCAATCTCGCGATACCTGAGCGGCATCTGCCGCACGATCCCGAGCTTTACGAAGCGTTTCGGCACTGGCTCTTGCCCAAGCTCCTGGAGGGCGAGCGCGGCGTGTTCTGGTGCATGTACGATTGCGATCCGGCAGACTGCATAGTATAAGCGACTCACGCCAATCGCTGATCTGCCCGTGATATCCTGCCGTGATGGCAGGCATTTTTCCTCCAAGCGGCGTGCCACCCGCGCCTGAGGTGTGCGACGGCTATACGCCGATCAATCCGGTGACCGGCGAGGGGCCGCTTTACGCCGCACCTGAGTGTACGACCACGCTCCTGGATTGCACGTTTAACGCGATCGTTTCAGAAATTCTAGCCGGCGTCGACCTCCTCGGTGTGCCCTACAATTCCGGGCGTGTCGACAATCTCGGCCGTGCCTTGCGCGACCGATTCGATTCGATCAGCGCGACCATCGATGCCAGAGTTCTGCGCAGCGGTGATGCCATGACTGGCCCGCTCGAACTCGCCGGCAACCCGGTGAGCGATATGCAGGCTAGCACCAAGCTGTACACGGATCAGCAGGTTGCGGCGCTGCAGCAGCAAGTCAACAATACTGTGGTTTTGCGCTCCGGCTCGACCATGAGCGGCCCGCTGATCCTCAATGCCGATCCCGTCGCCGGTCTTGGCGCCGCGACAAAACAATACGTCGACTCGCAAGTCGGTGACGGCATCACCGAGCCGCCGGCTGATTTGCAAACCTATGGCCGCGTGCACGGGAGTTGGGCGCCGGTGCTGCCGCTCGCCGGAGGGACAATCACCGGCGCGCTCAACGTGCGCGAGCCGGTAGCCAACACCGAAGCCGCGACCAAGTATTACGTCGATGCGCTGGTGGCGCAGGGTGGCACGTTCGTTGATGCGCCGGCCGATGGCTTCACCTATGGGCGCCTGTCGCACGCGTGGGAGCGAGTGCTACCGCTCGCGGGCGGGACGATGACCGGCGCGCTCAATTTCAACATCGCGGCGCCCACACAAAACGCGTGGGCCGTCAATGTCATTCCCGCGATTCCCGATTATGTGAATCCAACGGCCTATGTGCGTGGCGACGGTCGGGCACTCTTCCAAAGATCGGTGACGGTCAGGGCTTTCACTACAGCCGATCCGATCTTGGCATTTCAAAATTCGGCGGGCGCTGACGTTGGAAGGATAACGGCGAGCCTTGCCAACAATTGGCTCTATCTGCGCACGAGTGCAGCGGCCAATCCGATAGGCATCACCCCCACGGGGAGCCTCGACGTTCCCGGTGGGCTCGCGACCCGCGGCACGATTGACATAACCAACATCGCGGCAGGAATGGGCGCGTGGCGCGTCTTCGGGCCGGGCGGTACCAATACGGCACTTGTGTACGGCAATGGTGCCGCAGTGTTTAGCGGGTGGGTTGATATCAAGGGCATCACAGGCTCGCCGAATCCACGACTGCGATTTCTCGATACGGGCGGCTCGCTGGTAGGATATTTGTGGTTCAATTCGACGCTAAAGACATTCAGCGTCGGCGACGCCGGTGATGTTGAGTTAGTGAACATAGACAGTGATGGCAACATTCGGAGTAGCGGTGGGGCAGTCCAACTCGGCGGTATCGGCATTTCCAACTGGGCCGGAATGAATCTGGAGGCGGGTCCCGGCTCCGATTTCTACATCCGCGCCAACGCGAATTACTATTTTCGCTACAACGCTGGCGTCCTCTACTGGTTCACGTCGCAGGGCGCCGGCATCAGCATAAGCGATGCTCGCGATGTAACTGTTGGCCGTCAGCTTTGGGTTGGCACCGTCGCCTATAAGCCGGGCGGCGGTCCGTTCGCCGACTCTTCCGACGCGCGGATCAAGGACCGCGTTGCCGACTACACCACCGGGCTCGACGCGATCCGCGCGCTGCGGCCGGTAAGCTATCATTTCCTGCCGGCCACCGGACGCGACACCGAAAAAGAACACATCGGGCTCGTGGCGCAAGAGGCCGAGTCGGCGATGCCGGAATGCGTGTCGCAACAGAAGATCACGCTCGGCGATCTCCAGCTTGACGATATGCGCATGCTCGATACCGGGCCGATCGTGTTTGCGCTCGTCAACGCGGTGAAGAAGCTGGCCGACGACAACGACCAATTGCGCGCCCGCGTGGCCGCCCTGGAGAAGGGGAGGAAGCGCTAGTGTCTGGCATTTTCCCTTACAGCACGGACGGTGGCATTCCGCCTAATGCCCAAACGCCGAACAACCCGGCGCAAGCGTTCATCCATCAACATGCGTTGCCGGCCGATACCTCGGCGCTGTATTACGGCAACGGCTGCGACGTGCGGCTGCGTCCGCATGTAGTCAATTCGTTGATCTCCGAGATCGCGGCAGTCGCCGATCGTGCAGGTGTCGCCTATCGCGCCGCCTCGCTGCAAAACCTCGAAGTGTCGATCCGCTACCTGATCCAGCGCGGCTTGCCGCATTCCGGCATGCTGGTGGCGCAAACTGCGTTTCAGTACGCCATCACGCTCGACCCGGTGCCGCCGTACTACACCGATTTTCTGACTATCGTTTTCGTTCCGCAATTGCTGCCGGGCGCGACGCAGAATCAGGGCTACGTCCGCATCAACGTCAACGGGCTCGGCTATGTCCCGCTCTATCGCAATGACGGCGAGGAGGTGCGCGCCGGAGACATTCTGTCATTGAAGCCGTTCATTGCCACGTATTTCAATGGTGCGTTCCACATGATCGGCCTCTGTGCCTCGCAAGTGCCGCTGGTCAAATACGGCGGGCTCGACGCGTGGGTGCGAACAGACGGCAATGACGTGACCGGCGACGGCACGGCTAACTCGCCCGACAAAGCATTTCGCACCCTTAACGGGGCGTGGGAGGCGGTCGGCTCGCGCTACATGGCCACGCCGCTGTTCTCGGTCAACTTCAAGCTCGGCATTCCCGGCACCTATGAAGCGGGAGTGATCGGGCCGTTCGGCTCGACCATGACGATCACCGGCGACGAACAAAATCGCGGAGCGTATCGCATCGGCACGAAATTCTATCCTGGCTCGAACGTGTGGATATCGCTGCAGACGGTCGGCGTCGCTCAGATGGCAATCGCCGGTGTGACGTTGCAGATCGCAAACACGAGCAATCCAGCCATCGCGCTATGGAATGCCAATTCGCACATCGAACTCAGGAACGTGAACTTTGACGCAATGACATCAAACCCGGCCGGCATCTTCATCGCGAACTATGGAGGAGCAAGCACCGGCATAGCGGCGCTGGCAACCACTCAATTCAACGGCAACGGAAATGAAATTGGCGCGGCGATCGATTGCCAGAGCGGGCGGTGGGCAGGGTGCGGCGACGTGAGCCGCGGCAATCTCATGAGTTCAAATTTCGACTGCGGCGCGTTCATCACCTTGTCATCGCTATCGGTTGGCGTGATGGTCGGCACGAATTTCTTCACCACCAACGTGACCGGCAAACAGTTTTCGGTGAGCACGAATTCGGTGCTGTACCAGAGCAATGCGTCCGGTCCGATCCCCGGCGATGAAGCGGGCGTTTGGGGCACGGGCGGAGTCTTCGTGCCATAGGAGAATGAACCAATGACGGATGAACAACAGCCGCAGTGGCAGATTCCCGCGATCGATCCGCCGCCGCCGTCGCCGCCGCGCAATGTCGAGCCGGTGCCGCTTCAAGCGGTGAGGTCGGGCACCGCGGAAGGGGACTTGCCGAAAGCGCCGTTGTGGCCGCTGTGGTGGGCGCCACCGGGGCCAATGTATCCAAACCCGAGGGAGTTCGCGCCGGCACGCAATTGGCCGCCAGAGGGTGAGCGCAGCGCATGAGCATCCATCAGGCCGCGGGCGGAATCATCGAGGCGCTCAAGACGCAGCCGGCGTTGCTGGCGCTGATCGTGGTCGCGTTCGGGCTGTTGGGTTTTTCTTGGTACGAGGGACAGGCGTTCAACGAATATGTGCGCATCGTTGCCGCGCAACAACAGGAGGCGACGCGCTTGCTGGCACAATGCATGCCGCCGCCGAAGTGAGGTGCAATCATGCGCAATCCGATCGCGATCTCATCGGCGCACGGCAAGTTTGTCGGCGGTGCCGCCGGCGTACTCAACGAAGTGAAGGAATCGCGGCGCGTGGTCGAGCGCGTGGCTGCCAATCTTGAGGCCGCCGGTGTCACGGTGTTTGTCTTCCACGATGATGTGAGCAAGTCGCAGGGGGCGAACCTCAATCGCATCGTGGGCTGGCACAATGCGCAGCGGCGCGCGCTCGACGTGTCGGTGCACTTCAACGCGTTCCAACCGACCAACGCGGCACGCGGCACCGAAGTTCTGTACGTGAGCCAGACTGGCGGCAAGATTGCCGCTCAGGTCTCCAAGGCGATGGCCGATGCCGGCCGGCTGATCAACCGCGGCGCAAAGAAGCGCACAAACCTGTCGTTCCTCAATCGCACGCACAAGCCGTCGATCCTGCTTGAAGTGTGCTTTGTCGACAGCAAGGCGGATGCTGCCACCTACAACGCGCATTTCACCGCGATCTGCCGCGCCATCGCGGAATCCGTCGCGGGCAAATAATGTATACGTCGCGCGCAAGATCAGGCAGGCGCAGCGGAGCGGCGCCAAGCGCATCGATCCGGCGGCCCGGCGGTTCGCCGGCTAAAAGCGGCGAGGTCGACTAGGCGGCCATTCGTCGGTGTCGCTGTCGTCGCGCTTCATCGGCATGTTCCGCATGGAGCGGACATATTGAAGATACGAGACCGCACTGATGATCACCACGATGATGATCACGGCGGCGGCGACCACAAGAAACCAAAACAGTATCGTCAACAACCACTCGATCATTGTTTCACCGCCGCTCATGCCGCCACCGCATCAATCAGCGTCATGGCGGTGCGCACTTGGTGCTCCAGGGCAAGGATGGCGTCCGGACCCTGAAGCTCGGCAATCTGGCGGAGATGCGGCAGGCCAGAATCGATCGAGGCCATGATTTCCTCCCGCGTGGCGCGCCGCCCCTCGGCGTAAAAACGGATGGTCTCGGGTGGCCCGATCTCGAACAATACGCCGCCATTCGTCGGCTTGAAAAGCTTATAGCTCTTAGTGATCCACACGAGCGCGACGCCGGGATTGCGCTTGAGGCCGATGCCGGCCGGTTCCTCGGCCTCCTCGGGCACGTCCTTTTCGTTGCGCCTCATGCGCGGGCGGGTCAAGAACGGACACGCCTGGACGGCATACTCGGCGCACTCGCGGTGTGACGGCGGCTCGCTGCTGACCCGGTTTACCGCGCACATCGGCCCGATCGTGAACGCTTTGAATTTGCCGAGTGTCTCGCCACACAGCCAACAGAGATCGGCGCGGATGGCGCGGCCGATCCGGCCGGGACCGACCACGCGAAAGTCCGGCTCGCCATCAAGCCAGTTGACGAACCACGGCACCGGGTAGCCGGTGGCGCTGATCGGCAGGTGCCGCATGCGGGTGGGCAGGGGGATCGCGCGGATCGAGGCGTTGAGTTCACGCATGGGGGCCTCCTCGGGGGTTGCTGTAGCGCCTCCTCACTGTGTCAGTCCGGTGTCGGTTTTGACTTTTTTCTGATCCCCTTTTTTCCGCTAAGTGTTGGTGGGCGCTCACAGATTTGAACTGTGGACCTCTCCCGTGTGAAAATATACTTCTCGGTGAGCGAGGGTGACATCGGCAGCTAGATAAACGCGATGAATCAAAGCTTTGTCGGAATTTTGAACGATAGCCATTTACATTCGCTGTTACCCGTTTATATAAGGAATGGCTAGCCCGGTGTCGGCCCGAAGAGGTCGGGGAGAGGTCCCCGTGTCGGCCCGCCATTTTGTCACCTAGAGGGAGCGATTGATGCGGAAAACAGCGAACAAGATGAAACTCACCAAGAGCGCCATGGAGCGCCTCGCCGGGACCGGCAAGCGGCGTGACGTTTGGGACACCGACGCCAAGGGGTTCAAGGTGCGGATATCGCCGGACGGCACTACCAAGACGTTCTATTACGATTATCGGCCGCGCGGCATGGGGCGCCGAGTGTCCGCAACGTCGCTCAAGCTTGGCTCCTGGCCAACGATCGATCCGGATGACGCGCGCACGCTCGCCAAGGAATACGCTGTTGAGGTGATGCGCGGGGGCGATCCCGCGGTGTCGCGCCGGGCGGTGGCCGAAGCGGACGTGCAAGCAAGGGAGAACAGTCTGGCCACCCTCCTGGCCGAGGATGGGCGGTATGAAAAGCATCTCCAGTGGCGGAAGCTGGTAAACTGGAAAACCGCGATGTCGTCGCTCCGGCGCAATCTCGCGGGCGTGATGAACCTGGAGCCGCGCGCGCTCACCCGCAAAGATTTTTCTCATCGGATCGAGACGCTGAATCACGCCGGGACCGAGGGCGCGGCAACCGATTTCAAAAAGTTCGCAAACGGTTTTATCCAGTGGTACGTCAACGACGGACTCGCCGAGCACAACGTGCTCGCCGGCTGGAAACTCCCGGCCAAGACGCGCGCTCAGCGGGTGAAGGAACAAGAGGACGATGACGGCCGGGCGCTGGATGACGCCGAGATCAAGGCGCTGTGGCGCGCCGCCGAGGCCGAGCACAATCCGATATTGGGCGCGCTGATCAAGACATATCTGTTGACCGGTTTTCGCCGCACCGAGGGCGCGCGCCTGAAACGGTCGGCCATCACCGCGGCCGAAAACAAGAAACTCGGGCTCACGGGCGAGCGGTTCGAGATCAAGGCCATTGATGCCAAGAACGGATTTGTTCACGCGGTGCCGGTGACTGATCCGCTGCGCGCGATCATCCGCTCGCAACCGGAGACCACGAGCGAATTCTTGTTCCCGTCGTACACCACCGGCCGCCCGATGAGCGGTTTCACCAAGATGGTGCGGCGACTGCAAAAGACGAGTGGAGTCGATTTCACGCTGCATGATCTCCGGCGCACGTGCCGCACGCGCCTGAGCATGCTCGGGGTGGATCGCGACATTGCGGAACTGTGCATTGGTCACGTGCGGCCCGACCTCGAACGTCGCTATGACAAGTTCACGGCGTGGGAGGCGCGCGTTGAGGCATTTGAGAAATACAACGCGCACATCATCGGGTTGGTCGGTGGCCCTGCGGGCGGGAACGTGGTTCCGCTTCGCCCTGCGTCTCATGCCACCTGATCCTCACCGTGCAGATACTTGCGCACGTCGCCGACTCTATACTCGATGAGGTTGCCGCGCTTTCGCCAGCGGAGTGGATGATCGGCCATATAGCGCCATGATCGCACCGTGTGGACGCTGCGGCCGACCACGGCGGCCACCTCCTCAGTGGTCAAGACGACATCCTCGCCGAGATCGCTAAGGCGAGTCATGACCACCGCCAACCGCTCCGATCGCCGTTCCGCTCGGCGCGCCGCCGTTTTTGCCAGCATCACAATCACCTCGCCACGTGCGGCGCGTTCGAAATGCGCCGCCAGAGCACTTTGACATCCGCCAGCGTGAACAGCCGATGCATGCGCTTGGTACCAACGCCGACCACGCGGAATGGCAGCATGCCGCGGTCGACGTAGGCGCGCACCGTGAGGTGCGACACCTCCATGGCGTCGCACAGCTTGGGCAGTGTGAGATAGTATTTGTCTTCGAACGCCTTGAGCACGCGCGGCGGCAAGCTCACCGGGGCTTTCGCCCGGCGCCGCTTCACTTGCTTGCGCGGCCGGGCGATCGGCCGCCGGCCGGTGCTCCGCTTCGGCCGTTTTCGGCCGTTGGCTTTTCGTGCCGTCATCATCTCACGCCGCTTTGGTTTGCTCGGCAAGCTGCCGGAAATTTTCCAGGACCGCGCCTTGCGTGGCGACCACCGACTCCAGGCGCACCACCTCATCCGACAGGGTGGAGGTGCGGTTTTCGAGTTGCAGGCACCGGGCGCGGGCTTGATCAAGCTCGCTGTGGAGCGCCTCGATTTTTGCTTCACGCTCGCGGGCCTCACGTTCGAGCCGCGCCACCTCCGCCACGGTTTCGCCTACATCGGCGGCCAGTTCGCCGGCCTTCTCAATGAGGCCATCGAAGATCGCCCGCGCGCGGGTATAGCTTTCCGCCGTGATGACCGTGCCCATTGTCTCCTCCATTGTCCGATGAGCGAATTGCGGTACCTGAGCCACCGTTGCACGCAGAGCACCGTGAGGACGGCCAGGGCGGCCCCTACAGCGATCGCCGCGCGGCCGAGGTAGTCCGGCTCACCCTCCGACGTTTCGCTCACCTGTGCCCGCGCTGCGGCCTCCGGGATGGTGATTATCAGCGGGGGTGGGGGTGGCTCGGCTTCGGTGAATGCCACGGCGATCCGCAAAGCCGGCACTCGCACCGGCGGCGGGTCCGGGTCCTCCGTTGGCAAGGGAGCCGATGGCGGCGGCGGGGTGATCGGTGCCGGCGGCGGCTCGGCGCCGGGCGACGGACGCGACGCGCGGGCGGCCGTTGTCGCCACCAGGGGGACCGGCCTGCCTCGGTGCAGCAATGAGGCATGCCGACGATGGTGACGATGACGGCGAGCCCGCGGCGCCGCGCCCGCGTCCTGCCGCTGGCGCGCACTGACTTCGGTCGTCGTTGTGGCGGCGGACGAACCGAGTCCCGATGTGCTCAACACCAGCAGCACGGCCAGGAGCATGATGGCGAGGAGGTGGGGGCCGTGCCTATCGCGCGAATGACGGTCGCCGGCCGTGCCCCCTTCGCTGGGCCTGATCGCCCCCACTATCGCCGCCGGAGCGTGGTGGGCAGGTCCGCGAAACTTTTTCATGGCGAGCACCTCGCCATGATGTCGCGAATGTCGGCGGCGATGTGATCGGGGAGCGGCAACAGGAATTCCCGGTTGATCAACTCGCTGGCATCCTCCCAAAACACCTCGAACTCGGTGGCGTTCATGTCGCGCGGCCCGGTGCCAAAGGGGATGCGGTAGGCGCGACCGTGGTGCGTGATCATCTCCGATCGGCCGGTGAGAATGGCGAGGAGCCCGCGCACCGTGCGCTGTTCAACGTCGCGCGCGGCGGCGAGGCGTGAGAACACGAGTGCCGTGCAATTGGCGAACACCTGATTGCGCGCGTGCGGAATTTGCACCTCGCACCATTCGCCCACCGTGAACGCGGCCATGCGCTTGTGCGCCTCATCGTCGCCGGGAATGAGCGCGTTCTTTGCCACCGTGAAGATCATCACGCGTGCCCCACCACCTCGTCATCGTATTCTGCCGCGAGCACATGATGTGTTCCGCCGAACAGCCGTTGCAGCGCCGCTTGGAATCCATCCTCATCGTAAATGCAGTGCGGGCAAATGGCGGCGATGATCGACTCGGTTTCGTTGAATCCTTCGGCGGTGATCTTCATCATTGCCATGACGCAGGGCGGTCGATGGCGCGCCCATGGTTGCGAGCACACAAGGCAGCGCAGTTTGTGCTCGCTGTGGCCGGTCACACCGTTGAGCGCGGCATCGGCGTAACCGAGCGCGCCACCGCGCCACGCCGGATCAGCAATGGCGGCGAAAAAATCCAGCCGTGTCACCTCCAGCCGCACGTTTTTTCCTTTCAGCTTTGCGTGTAGCTCATTCATCTCGGCATCATGGTCGCGCATGTTCAGCCTCCCGCTAGCGGGTTTACGTAATCGGTGAGCGCGTCGCGCCGCTTGTTGATCGCCGCCTGCAGGCGGATGTGGAGTTTTTCGTCCTCCTCTTTCATGTCATCCATCGTGCCCTTGTTTGCTTTCTTGAGCGCCTCGAACTCCTCCAGCGTCGCCTTGTTGATGCGCGCGAGAAATCGCTTGCCCCACTCCAGCCAATCCTCGGGTTGCTGATCGGCGCCGAGCATGCGCGGCATCACGAGATCGGGGACGGCGGCGTTGACCGGCTCCGGCGGCCCACCATCGGGACCGGGATGCGGCGGCGGCTCCGGCTCCTCGGGCTCGGCCGGCGGCGGTGCTGGCGGCGGCGGCTTGGGCGCGTCGGCGGGCTGGCGCGGCGTGCCGCCGGCCGCGGCTGGTGGCTGTTGCATATGCGCCGGTTGCTGTTGCACATGCGGCGGCGTCCAATTTGCGGCCGGTGCCGGCAAGGCGGCCGGCTCGGCCTCGATCACGCCGCCCTCCATCTCATCGGCGCTATAGTCCGCCTCCTCGGGGAAGGCGGCGCGCAAGCTCGTGGCCTTGGCTACCTTGATCGCCTGTGCGCGCGTGCGCTTGATCCATGTGGCGTTCGGGAGTTCGGTGCCTTGCTGGCGGCCATAGACTTCTTCCCAATAGACCGGCTCAGTGAACGCGCACCGCTGGCCCTTGATCACGCGCCACACCGTGACCGCGATCCATTCCGGGAATTTGAGCGTGATGCTTTCGTTTTGCCATCCATCGTCGGTGCGCACGCGGCCGGTAAACGTCCGCTCGATCGTGTTGCCGAACTCCGGCTTATCCATGCCGGCCCATTCGCCGGAGCGTGCGGCCGTCACCTCGATCTCGTTGATGCTCGGCCAGATGTTTTCGACGTAACGCTTTAGCTGCGAACTCCACACCGGGACGATATTCACCGGCCGTTTCATGATGTCGAGATTGCGCGCCTTGCAGTAGTCGAGCGCGAGCATGATCGAGTCGGGTGACTTGGCGCTCGGGAAAATCGCATCGGTGAGCACGCGCCACGTGCCGGGCGGGATGCCGGCGCCATGCGGCATCGGCAGGCGTGGCTTAACGACGGTGATGGCTTGTGTGTTCATGAGACCCTCGGTCCTGGCAACAGCGGTTGCATTTTCTCGCCGCTGTAGATCGCGGCGATGCGCGGGCGCACGTGCTGGCTCACGGTCTGGCCATCAGGCAGCACGATGTGCGCCAAAAACTCATCCTCGAACGTGGTGATGCCGGACTCCACCGCCTCCAGCTTGGCTTGGATCACGAGCCGCAGCGCGCGCCACGCCGAGCGGCATGCCTGTTCCCAAGCAGCAAGGGCGGCCTCGGGCGAACGCTCCAGGTTACGGGCGCCGGTCCGTTTGAAATCATCGCGCCGCGGCAACGGTAGCTCGAACATGACGCGGCGCTGCGCCATCTCGAACACGATCACCGCTTTGCCGGTGGCGTGCATGTAGGCGAATCCGGTGGCGCCGTAGCGGTTCACCAGCCGCTCGATCTCGGCGCGCGAGCGTTCCACCGGCACCTCGGTTGCTGCGGCAAAGCG
>Ga0126377_10000253_pt1 | contig 31334 bp, 39 predicted proteins | sample PanSoiMetPlot_22_FD_92647 | JGI IMG/M metagenome (GOLD analysis project Ga0126377, IMG submission 92647) | Tropical forest soil microbial communities from Panama - MetaG Plot_22 | ecosystem: Environmental > Terrestrial > Soil > Tropical forest > Bulk soil | place: Panama | collected 2016-02-17 | reverse complement strand
GGATTTTCCCGTGGCCGGATCGACGGCATCGCCCTCCTGCTCTGGTGGCGCTGTCGGTGCGGCCGACTTGTAGGGATTGTCGGCGATCAGGCCGGAGAGGGGGATGCCCGAGTCGGGGGGCAGCTCGGCCTCGGCCTTGGCGAGCATGTCCATGAAGGAGGCCTCCTCGGCGGTGTCCTGCTCCTTTCGGGCGCGGGCCGACATGATGCCCTCGACCAGGGTGGGGATGCGCTGGGCGAGCGGCATCTGCTCGATCGATTGGATCATGGCATCAGCTCCAGTCCGGCTGGCTGGTGAGCATGCGGGCCAGCTCGGCGTCCCAGATGACGGTCGGAGCCACGGTCGAGTACGTGGCTCGGATCGTCGTCAACAGGTAGCTGTTCATCGCTTCCTCTTCTGCTTCACGCGGGCAGGGAGCCCAGTGCGCTTGGTGGCGGCGAAGTCCGCCAGCTCGGACTCGGACATGCCCGTCTTGGTCGACTTGCCAGCACGCTTGCGCGCCAGCTCGGCACCCATGAACTTCTGCTGCGCCTTGCTCTTAGCAGGCATAGATCACTTCTTTCTTAACTTGCTTAGAGTCTGGGCGAAGCGGGCTCGTTGGCCGACCTTGCCTCCCTTGGCGGCGGCGGCTGCTATCTTGCTAGAGGGTATCTTCTTGCCCTGGGGGACGCCCAAGTCGCGGTGGAGCTGGCCAGGGCGCTTGATGGCGCCCGCGATGAAGTTCTTCTTGCCGGCGGCCATGGCGAACTGGAGGCGGCTCCTAGGCCGCGTAGGAGCGACTGACAGACGGAGTTTCACGGCCCATGAAGGCAACGACGATGTGGTAGAAGATCTGCTTGGCGGTGTTGAAGGGGATGCCGTAGCCGTCGGCCATGGCTTGGACGAACTGGGTCAGCTCGGGGAGGTCCTGGCTCTTCAGTTGCTCCAGCTGCATCATGTTGCCGACCATCAGGTTCGGGCCGGTCTTCGGCGTGCGAGAGAAGTCGACGTTGAGCGGTGTCCACGTCCCTGCGGCGGTGATGGTGGCTGCCATTCCGTGCCTCCTCTGGGTGGCCCCCTAGCAGATTCGAGGACTGTCTACCAGCCAGGCTCCGTGCTTCAGCGCCACGCGCGTTTCCCGCTGCTCGGGGGCATCAGCCCCCGAAGAAGCGGGAGCCCAGGTTGCCGAGCACGCTCGTCTGCCGTTGCCTGCCGCGCCCCGTGAGCACCTGGGAGAGAAGGGCGCGGTTGGCGGGGGAGAGCTGCTGGGTGAACTGGGAGAGTGGGTTTGCGAGCGCGCCACCCGTCAGCGGGTTCTGACCGGAGAGGAGCGGGTTCACGATGGCGCCACGCATGCCCCCGCCCTGGCCGGAGAGGAGCTGGTCCAGCATGGGCGAGCCCGACGGCCCCTGGGTCAAATCGGGGAGGCCAACGCGGCCGAGCTGGTTCACGGTCGCCTGGCTCGCCGGAGGGAGGGCGGAGCCGAGCTGGGGGCCGGGGCGGTTCGCCAAGTCGCCGAGGACGCCCTCACTGGGAGGGCCGCCAGTGGAGGGCTCGATCAGCTGGCCGGCGGGGGTGCCGGCCTGGAGGACCTGGGGAGCGGCGGCGGAGCCAGCTCCCGCAGCGGAGCTGGCGCCGTGGCCGAAGAGGCCGCCCAGGATGCCGCCGCCAGAGCTGGAGGCGCCAGCGGCGGGGACGGCTGCGCCAGCGGAGCCTGCGGCGGGGCCAGCGAGCGCCCCTCCGGCTCCCCCCGCACCGGCGGCGGAGGCTGCGGCAGGGGCGGCGGCAGAGGCGGCGGTCGAGGCAAGGCCCGCCCCGGCACCGGCCGCCCCTGCTGCCCCTGCGGCGCCAGCGGCCCCGGCCGCACCGGCGCCGCCCGCTGCCGCACTTCCCCCGAGCATGCTCCCGAGCAGGCCGATCAGGAACCAGTCGCTCTCCATCAGACACTCCATCGCAGGGCAGCTAGAGATCGATCGAGGGACAAGGTCTGCCGCAGTCCCGAGCAGTCGCTCTCCATCGGACCTCCTCTACTTCCTCCGACTCGTCACCTCGCGTGGCGGAATGACTCCGAGAAGCCTGAGAGCATCGATCTCACGTGGCGAGATGGGTTGGCCGGCGGCGCGCACCTGGTCGACCAGGTCGATCAAGCGCGCGACGCTCTGCTTGCCGCGCACGCGGGGCAGGTCGCCCATGTCGAAGTCGGTCGGGGTGAGCGTGATGGCGCCCTGGTTGATGAGCGAACTCACAAGCGAGCGGGCAAATGGGCTCTCGGTCGCGTGCGGGTCTCGGAGGAGGCGGCGGAGGTGCTGGTAGTTGTCACGGATGTTCGCTCGCAGCTCGGCGACGTTCGGGTAGCCCTGGAGCAGGGTCTCGGCGGCGGCGGCGCGCTCCACCTGACCCTGGGGCGCAGGCTGGGACGGGAGGGTCGTCGTCGTCGTGGTCGGCGCTGCCGCCATGGGGGGAGGCTGGTTATAAAGGTAGGTAGTTGTCGGGTCCAGGTGCTGGGAGAGGAGGCTGGTGCCTGCATACGGTGTCGGTGGCGTCGGGTAGCTCACCTGATCGAGGAAGGCGCCGGAGGGGGAGGCGGACGGGGTGCTCGTGGCGCCCCCCTGGCCGCCCAGGACGGTGTCGCGCAGCCGATCCATGACGAGCCCGCCAACGACGCTGCGCAGGATGGAGAGCGGGTTCACTCCCGTCGTGGCGCTCCGGTTGCCCATCTTCAGGTCTTCAGGGCTATGCCCGTTCTGAGGTGCATCTTCCCAGCACCTCAGAGGCTATCGAAGACGGCTTGTTTGAAGAAGCCGGGGTTGGCGGAGGAGACGCCCGTGAAGCGGCCGCCACCTTCCAGGGTGGGGATGCTTGCCGAGTAGGTGTCGGCGGCTAGCTCCCAGAAGGCCATCTCATCTGCAAATATAGCTGTTAGTGTATATTGGCGGAGCTGGTCAGCTCCCTGTGCAACTCCAATGATTTCTGAGCCAATAGATGGGTACTTTAGCCTTGCGAAGTTGTATTGGAAGGGAAGAGGCTCCAGATCGAGGGGAAGGTGCTCCTCGATGAACTTGACGCGCCGGACCAGCTCGGCGGCCCCCTCAGAGTCATTGAGCCCCTGCTTGCGACTGACAAACGCCACCGTGGTGCCGGGGAAGAAGCGGGCGAGCCAGCAGTGCAGCGCCACCATCGTCCAGCTGACCAGCACCCGTCTGCTCTTCGGAACCAGAAACCGCTTCTCATGGAGCCACCTCGCGACGAGATGGTCGACGAAGTTCTTGCAGCCCCCGGGCCGACACGTGCAGGTCGGGGAGGGGTCGTCGTAGTCGGGAAAGCGGCGCACTTGCTGGGTCGCCTGGTCGAGCGTCCAGACGCACTCGACCAGGAAGCGGTAGGGCTTATCTCGGTAGCTTTCTGAATGTTCCCTTTGTAAGCTACGTAGCCTAGCCTTTGCGGCGAGCTGTAGCTCCTCCGACTCGGGGAGGTCGAGCCGGAAGGGGTCGCCGCCGGTGTCAGGGGCGAGGAGCGGGGTGTGCGTGTCGACCAGATGCCCCGGGGACCGTGTTGGCCTCCTCGGCATGGCCAGGGCCTATAGCAGAAAGGCGAGGGGGCTTCAGCCCCAAGCCGTCCGCGAAGCGGCAGCTCCGAGCCGGGGGCTGAGAGGCCCTGGCCGACAAGGAGGGACAAGCTCCCAAACCGGCCAGTGACCTCCCGATGCCCGTGTGGGGCCGTCGCGGTGCGGGCGACGGTGGAGACGGTGATGGCGGAGCAAGGCTTACTCGCTGCTAGATGGCCTGTCAACTCCCGGTCTTTGGAGAGTCAGCTCCTGGGCGGCTGGCAGGGGGGAGGTCGGCTGGTGGTGCGGTGGAGATGGGGGTGCCGTTCGTTGCTGGCTCGGGCGTGATGTCGACGGTCGTGTCTGTGGGGAGGCGAGCGGGCCGAAGGCCGGAGCCATCCGCGATAGCGGGGGGCAGGAAGGCGCGGAGCGTGTCCCTGAAGCGGGCTGGCCACAGCCGCTTTGCCGCAAACAACGCCAGCTCGTCGGGGGTCATCTGCTCCAGGATGCGGTCGGGGGTGGTGACCTCCAGCTTTCTCGCCGGCTCGACCCCCGCATACTTGAGGATCGCCTGATGGGCCGCCAGCCTGACCCTCGGATCACGCTCCACCCGGCTCTGCTGGATCATCCTCGCCATGGCCTTCGGCGCCTCTGCCCGTGCTGCGGTGAGCGGCTCGTAGTCCCCGGCGCGGGTGATCTTCGCGCGCAGGGCCTTCTCGATGCGTGCGGCCTGGTCGCGGAAGTCGGCGCTTCCCGTGATGCGGAGCACGGCGGCCACGGGCAGGCCGAGGCGTTCTCCTATGGCCGGAGCGTGGAGGCCCTCCAGGGAGAGGGCGAGAATCTCCCAGTCGGAGCCTGCTAAGCCGCCAGCGGGCGGGGGAAGTGGCTCCAAGGTGACGTCACCGTCTGCCACGGTGCTGCCGAGATAGCTCCAGGCCATAGCAACGCTAACTACTCACAGATGCGCCCGGACGCAAGGAGCGACTTCTCCGCTCGTGTTCGCGAGGCCGGGGAGGTATCGCTCAGCAAGCCTCGCTCGGCCGCGCCAGGGCGGTGCTAGAAAGGTAGATTCACTGTCTGCTGGCCAGTCCTTTGACGGCCGCTACGGAATCGGTAGCACGCTACGGAAAAAAAAGCGGGCGCCCCCCGAAGGGAGCGCCCACCTTTGCTAGCTTACTTCTTTCCTCGTAGCGTCGCCATGATGTCGCGTGGCTCGGTGGACAGACAGACCTTGATGCCGGCGGCGGCGCGGATGCTGTTGCAGTCACGGAGGAGCGCGCCGTCGTCATGCGAGCGCGAGGAGCACACGGCCTGGTCGCTCACCCACACCTTGCGACCCTTCTGCTTTGCTAGCCAGCGAAGTGCGGGGCCGTCAATCTCGTTTCCCGCTGTGTATGGCTCGACTTCGGACTCTTCCACCATGCGGCCGTCGCGAGCGAGAATCTTGAGCACACCGCGCCCGCCGTCGCCGCAGTAGCCAGCGATGACGCCGACCGGCATGCGGCCCACCAGCTCGTGAAGCTTCGCCGAATCCCAGTGCATGGAACCGGACTGATCGATCAAGACGGCGTCCGGTGTGGTGCGGGACTTCGCCGGGCGCGAGAAGACTTGGCCAGTGACGAGCCGACCCCAGTTGCGAGGAGCCACGCCGGTTGCTGATGGCGTGAAGCGCCGACCGCCGGCGACACGGTGGCGCACCGTCAGGGGCGGCGTCTCGATTTCCATGGTGCCCCAGCCAGGCGTGCCGTCGGTCGTGTCCGGCTTCTCGCCATACTCCGACTCGCCGTCCTCGTCACCTTCGCCGCCCTTGTCGCGTGGCTCGGGTGGTGGCTGTGGGCTGCCGTCGTCGAACTTGTCGAGCCACCGTGCCAGGGCGAGCGTGCCTTCCCACCTCCGGCTGTAACGCTCGATGAAGGCCGGGGCCTCCCGCTTCACCTGGCCGATGGCGCGGTAGAGGTTAGCCGCGTGGTCCCGGAGCCACATGGGAAGCGTCTCCATGCGGTAGAGGTTCAGGAAGTCGGCTCGTAGCTTCTCTAGGTGTTGCTCCCACGTCGCGAAGCCAACGCATGCGGTGGCCACTTGCGCCATGGCGCGCACCGTCATGCGTTGGGCCAGAGTGAAGGCATCGGCCGTCGGGGTGTAGCGGGCGGCGTCGTGCGGGCGGATGCGCGCTCCGAGGAGATTGATGCGAGCGTCCTCGGCGGCGAGTACGGACATGGTGGTGGCGCCGCACTCGGCTTCCGACGGCACCACCTCGGGCGAGTATTTCACGTGCAGCATTTCGTGAAACTTGACTTCACGAGCGAAGGGGCCATGGCCAGCGGGCACCAGCATGCGCCGGCCGGCCGTGTCGGTGCAGGGGCATGGCGAGCCCTTGCCATCGGGGCGCCACTCCTCGACTTGCCAGGCGCCCGGCTTAATCAGCTCCGGGTAGACTGTTGGTTTGCGAGCCATCTCGGTTGCTCCTCCTCGTGCCTTCAGGATGCCAGGGCGATCGCCAGCGCGTCGCCGTAGTCGCGAGCACGCTCGGTGCCAAGGACGGCCTGCACGGCGGCGAAGGGCGGGCACCCTTCGGCCACGAGGTCGAGGAGTGCGAAGGCCTCGCGAGCAGCCATGCGGTGGTCGGCGACCATGCTGCGGAGGTGGTCAGGGAGCGCATCGAGGAGCATCGGGGAGACGTTGTCGCCGATGTCGAGGACGACCTGGAAACGGGAGATGACGGCTGGCGTCAGCGTCTCCTCCGGCTTCGGGTTCTGCGAGGCGACGATGACGACGCTGTTCGGGATGGGAAGGACCTCGCCGTTGGAAAGGGTGATGACGGCGTTCTTGCCGGCTTCGAGCAGCGAGTAACAGACATGTTGAACATCGGCGCCACCGTTGGGGAGGTCGTTCAGCGCGATGACGGTGCGGCCGCGACGGATGGCGGCAGCGATGGGACCGTCGTGCCAGGCCCACTCATCCGGCCCGACCGGCATGAGGTGCCCCAGGAGATCAGTCACCTGGGTCGTCTCGGCGAGCGTGACCGCGACGTAGTCGTAGCCCCGGGCTTCGGCCAGGGCGCGCCCCGCCGACGTCTTGCCGGTGCCAGGGGCTTCGGAGTGCAGGAGGATGCGCCGGACGTAGGCCGCGACGGAGAGGAAGACTCCCCACGGGTCCTCGATCACGTGGTGCGCCACCTTGGTTGCGGTCGACTTGCGAGTTGCCATCTCGGTCTCCTTCGAGTTCCGGCCGGGCACCGTGCCCGGCGGGAGCACCACCATGGCACGGGTGCCAACATATTGCAAGCTAGGGCCTGGCAGGCCCGGCGGCCGGCGCCGTCGCGGCGCAGAGACGGAACGCGCGCACGCGGCGCGCAGGCGCGCGCGACGCGCGGGGCGCGCTCCCTGGAGGTGCTGGCAGGCGCCCGGCCCCTCGGGCGGGCTCCCCCAGCTCAGGATCAGGCGCTCAGGATCGCGCGCGCGAGCGCGGCGAAGCTCAGGATCGCGCGGGGCGTTCTCCGGCCACACTCCGGCTGCTAGAAAGAAATGAAGCTCAGGATCACGCACGCGAAAGGGTTTTCAGCTCAGGATCACGTATAGGGGGGAAAAGTGGCCGCAATTTGGGGTATTGGAGATGATTTCGGCTAGAAATCGCAAATATAGGAACATCCCTTAACTTTACCCCATTTTATCCTCGCTAAGTAGCCGATTTCTTGGATTTTCAGCCACCACCTCAATTTCCCACACCGTGTATATACCCTCCCAGCGAAAATCGCGAATTTGAGAAGCCGAGTGCGGCCACACACAAGCTCCTGGTAGAGCAGGTACGCTTCAGGACAGGAACAGAGTAGTAGTAGTAGTAGTAGTAGTAGTAGTATGTAGTAGTATATGTAGTAGATATAGTAATACTGACTTCTCACAACGAGCTGCTAATATCGCTGATATTGTGGTACCCCACTAGCCGGCTAGCAGAAGCGAAACTGAGGAAACGCTAGCGATCACAGGCACTTAGGTGCGGAAACAGGGCCTAGCCTGGGCTTTTCCGGGGGCATAATTTTGGCCGAGAGGGTATATACACGGTGGGGGTCAGAGGCTTTCGAGGAAAAGCCTTGACCCGTAAGGCTTTTTCCGTTTAACCCTGGCAGAAACACTGTGGCTATGTTTAGAATAGCCGCTAAGGAGGCGAATGGATGAATCGCGAACGGGAGCATATGCAGCGTCAAAGGGGCTTCTTACGCTTCGTAAAGTGGAAGCGGACCAAGAGCGGCATGCCCGTCAGCAGGTGCCTCTCCATGCGGCGCACCAAGGTGCGGGTGGAGGGGGTCAAGATGCCGACCTACCGCTTCCGCTGCCGCATCTGCCCGCAGTGGGTGTTTCCCTATGACTACCCCGACACCACGACAGAGCTGGCCCCCCTCGAAGTACGCATCCACGTCCAGCTCCACCACCCCGACAAGCGGTGGTCGAGGAAGTGGGGCAGCCAGAGGAAGGTCAGGCCAGGGGAGGAGTGCCCGGCCTGCGGCTTCGACCAGCTCGCCTGGCGCCTCCAGCCGACTGCGGTGCTCCAGGAGGGCGAGGAGTAGGGGGTGCTTGACATCGGGTGCTAGTGTGCTAAGTTATGGCAGGCAAGCAAGAACAACAAGCTAGGACAGACAAGGAGGGACAAGCGATGACGTTCACGAAGTACACGCGACGGAAGATCGACCAGACCTGGCTCGTGTTCACGGTCACCGAGTACGGCACCTTCTACGCCCACGCAGACGGAGAGGAGCCCAGCCGGGAGAACATGGTGGCAGGGCCGACCAGCACCGATGACGAGCTGCGGGCCGTGCTCAAGGTGAAGGTGAAGGAGGCCAAGCTCAGCGTCGCCGTCCCCTTCACCTACGTCGTCCCCGAGAACGGCAAGCTCGTCCACGGCCACGCGAGGGGCATCCACGCGAGCACTGGGGACGTCCTGGTGACGTGGCAGGGGGGCGCCAAGGACAGCGTCTCCAACTGGAGCAGCAGTGTCTACAAGCCCCTGGCTGGGGAGGAGCGCGTCGCCATCGAGGCCCTGGCAGCACGGGTGCGCGTCAAGGTGGTGGAGCTGACCGAGGCACAGACGGCCCTGATGGAGGCCATCGAGCCCCATGCGCTGGGAGGGAAGAAGCTGGCCGAGGAGGTGCGGAAGGCCATCACCGAGAAGATGGCCGAGACCGAGAAGATGGCCGAGGTGGCGCCATGAGCAAGCATGGGTTCGATCCGATGGGACTCCTGGAGGCAGAGGCCGAGGATGAGCGAGCCTGGAGGCGCTACGGCGACCTCCGCGCCTGGGCGGTGTGGGAGCTGTGCCTCGTGCTCGGGCAGGTGAGCGTGCTCGTGATGGTGCGGCGCATGCGGGGGGAGCCATGACTGGGCTTGCACGGCGCATCCAGTGGCTCTTCCCCCCCACCCGCGAGGTCTACGAGACCTGGCGCACCTTCTTCCTCTCGGGCAGCGGGGGCGGTGCGGTGTGTGTGCGGTGCGGGGGGCACGTCGGGTCAGGAGAGGTCGGCTTCTCCCACCGCATCCGGGGGACCAAGTGGACGGGGAAGGAGAGCGGGCACATCCACCGGCGCTGCGTCCCGACGGCGGACTTCGTCAGCAAGGGCATCGCGGCTAGGAAGGTAGCGAGGCGAGATAGGTCTTGACATCGGGTTGAGCGTGCTATAAGGTAGCACCAACAAGGAGGGACAAGCGCATGGCAGTCAGGTTCACGACGGCGATCGAGCTAGAAGTCACCGTGCACGGGAGTGTGGACTTCCCGGTGGCGCCCGAGGGCTGGGACCCGGGGGATCCGGGAGGGTGTGAGCTGGAGGCCGTCATGCTCACGAAGAAGGGCCAGCCGGGGCTGAATCTGCTCGGCCACCTCCCGCCCGAGGCCATGGCGGAGCTGGAGGCACAGCTCTTCCACGCGGCCGAGGAGCAGGCCGAGGATGCCTACGTCGCGGCGATGGAGGCTCGCGCCGACGCTCGACGCGAGGGCGAACGATGACACGAGAGCAGGGCGAATGGGTAACCGAGTATCTCTATCAGCGGCGCCAGTACGCCGGAACGGAAGAGGCACGCACGGTGCTCGCAGCCTTCCTGGCATACTTCCAGCGATTCGATCCACGCTTTGACGCGGGCGCATTCCTCGAAGCGGTACGGGATCACAGTGGGCTGACGCCATGAGAGTCCCCAAACCAGGCATGCTGTGCGGGTTCTGTGGGCTGCCAGTCGTGCAGCACAGAAACGCCGTGCAGGAGATGGTGCCGCACAATGGTGGGGTCCGAAAGCAGCTCTACCACAAGAAGCGGTGCTGGCACCGCGAGCTGCGCCGCCGGCGTAGTGAGGAGCGGCGCCGCGAGCAGGTGGCGGCCGGGCCGCTCGATCCGATGGCCGAGGTAGCGGCCTTCGTGGAGCGCCGGATGGGGGTGACAGTGCCTACAGCAGAACCAACAACAGCATGCGCGGCGAGCGAGGCGCCGCAGATGGAGACGACGATGGCAGACGACACGACAGTGACAGTGGAGCGAGCGGAGGAGGAGCCAGCCGTGACGGCGCCACCCCCCGCCAGGCGCAAGCACCTCTATGTGGCGGTCTACGAGTGGACCATGGCCACCGAGGGAAGGTGGTTCACGGCGAAGGAGCTGTTCCGGGCCATGCGGGGGCTCGGCTATACGAGCTGCACCAAGGACTCCTCGACGACGACGCTGACGCAGCTGCGCAACGGGGGGAAGGTGGCGCTGGAGGTGGCGCGGCTCGGCAACCAGCGGCTCTACCGGGTGGAGATGGGGGAGCGGCCCCCGGTGCCGACCAGGCGCAGGAAGGGGAGGCGGCCACAGAAGCATGCGCTCATCCCCGGTGTGGCGACGGCCGAGCTGGCTCACCCAAGAGGAGTGGCAGTGGCCGAGACGAACGGGCGCCGGGAGCATCTGGAGATGTTCTCGCTGCGGGCCGAGCGCACGCTGCGCGAGCTGGAGTCGACCCTCACGGAGCTGGTCCGTGACGCCATCAAGGGAGCGCGGGCGGACGTCGCCAAGCTGGTTGCCGAGGAGCTAGAGCATGGCTAGATAGGAGGGGAAGGAGACATATTATGACAATCAACGACAAGCCGACGGTCGACGCCGTCGCCATCGAACGGAGAAAGGCAGAGACCCCGGCCGCCAAGCGGCGCAACGTCGTCCGCGTGCTCAAGTCGGCCCTCCATGATGCGCAGCGCGAGCTGGCGCTTGACCGGGTGACGGGCATCTTTGGCATCGTCACCAGGGAGGATGGGACGGCGAGCGTCCTGGCAGCGGTGGCAGCAGACGAGATGAAGCTCGTCTTGGCGGCACTGCCGGCGGCGATCGAGCGCGTCACTGGCGGGATGACGAAGGTGGTGGCGCCACCAGAGCCAGAGGAGCGTGGACAGTAACGACACGACGACATGACGCAAATGTGCGCCCGTCGCCACATGCGGAGCCGGCACTTGATGCCCCACCACGGCGTGGGGACGGCCAGGGGAGAGAAGGGCGAGGGATAGGTACCCTGGAGATTTCGGAGCGATGAAGAAACCGACGATCAAGGAGAAGGTCCAGGCCTTCTGGCTGACGATGGACTGGCTCTCGAAGGGGGGGACGATGCCACAGGCGGTGCAGTGCAGTCGGTGCGGACGGCGGATCATGGGCTACGATCTCGATGAGAACGGCAACCCGATCTGCCGCAGCCACGCGCTGGAGCGGGAGCCAGAGAGAGAGGAGAAGGACGATGCGGACGATAAAGAATGACCAGGTGGTGGTGTGCGGAGAGGACGAGGAGGCGCTGTTCGCCCGCACGCTCAGGTTGATGCACCGCTATCTTGAGGAGGCCAGTGCGGGCTACCAGGCGCTCGCCGACTTGGCGGCGCGCTACGGCATCTTGGACGGCGTCATCGACGCACGCCAGGCGACGCTCAAGCAGCTCGCCCACGAGGTGCGCCAGCTGATGGCGACGCTCTCGCTGGAGGCAACCTGCATCCTGGTGCAGGCGATGATGCTCGCCGGGGATCCGATGCTGGCCGAGGTGTGCGGGATCGCGCTGGAGCGACCCCGAGAGGAGGTCGGGCACTGACGCCATGCTGCCGATCGTCGCACTCCTCTGGCAGCTCTGGTGCTGGGGCCACCCGGCGACCGACCCAGGCGGGCCACAGCGCCCCATCGTCACCGAGGTGGTCGAGTCGGAGGACGTGTGTCGGGAGCTACTCGGCGACCAGGGCGAGGTCAGGCACTGGAGCGAGGTGTACGGAGCGCCACCCGCCGATGGATCGCCAGATCAAAAGCTCGGGTGCTGGTGCGAGCCCCGGCGCGACTGTTAGGGACTGAGGGACTGTTGACATTTCACCACTGCTATGATCTAGCAGCTCACTGTAGTAGGAGGGACAAGCACATGAGCAAGCAGAAGCTGGAGCGCGCCATGCGTGCTGCGGTGCGCCCGTTCCTGAAGGACACCGAGTACAATCTCCGGCTCGCGTTCCTGGCAGGCTACCAGCACGCGCTCGGCGAATCGCTCGCCGAGACCGACACCAAACGAGGAGGGGACGATGCGGACGACGGCGCCTGACCTGGTCGTCGACAACACGATCCTCTCGGGGGTGGCGAAGTGCCACACCTATGCCTACCTCCGCTTCTGCCTGGGACTGGCACCGAGGACGGAGAGCCTGGCGCTCCAGGCCGGCCACGCCATCCACTCGGGCATGGAGCACTGGATGACGCATCGGCAGAGGAACAGGGCGGTGCGGATCATGGCGGCCGAGTACGAGAGCGCCGTCGAGCACTACTTGAAAGCGAACGACGAGGACGTGCTCGGCGGGAGCGATGCCCGCTTCGCCCCCGAGCGGGTGGAGGCCATCTTTCACCAGCACCTGGATCAGTTGGATGAGCACTTCCCCTTCCGGGTGGTGGAGGGCGCCGTGGAGGCACCGATCCAGGCGCCGCTCGCCATCGGCGTGCTCTACGTCGCCAGGGTGGATGCCATGGTGCGGAAAAGCGATGCGGGCGGGAAGTGGTCGATGGATCACAAGACGACCAAGCGCATCACGGAGTGGTGGAAGGAGAAGCAGAAGACGAGTTCGCAGTGGAGCGGGCAGGTGTGGATCGGCAGACAGGCGAGCGCGCACCAGGTCGAGGGCGTCGTCTTGCACGTGATCGAGCTGCCCGACCCGCACACATCGTCCAAAACGTGCAGGGAGCATGGGGTCCCGTACACCGAGTGCTCGGTCAGGCATGCGAGCTACGACTACGTCTACGTCACCAGAAGCGAGGTCGAGCTGGCGGCCTGGCATCTCTCGGCACTGCGGCTGGTCGAGCAGTATCAGATGCTCCTCGCACTCGCCGAGCGCGAGGGGGCTCCCGGGGTGAGCGAGGTGTCGATGCAGGGGCGGTTCAATGACGGGTGCACGTTCTGCGACATGAAGGAGTGGTGTCGGCTGGGGCGCAACACGAACAAGAACGCGCTGCGGGCGGCGTTTCGGGTGGAGCCGTGGGAGCCGCTGGCCGTGAGCAGAGGAGCGAGTGATGGCTGAGTCCGAGGAGAAGAAGAAGGTGGTCGAGCTGAAGCACCGACCCGATCTGCACATCGCGTGCTACGGGGGGCCGGGGACGAGGAAGACGACGTTCTTCGCCACCATGCCGCAGCCGATCTACGTCGCCCACTTCGACGCCATCGGCAAGGACATGCCGTACTGGGAGCTGGGACGGGTGAGCGATGTCCAGCGCGACAAGCACGGCATCGACTTCCGGGAGGTCATTGCTCCAGATGGCGAGCTAGCGGCGCGCATCGAGTACTACCACGATCCGATCGTCGACGAGCCGCAGGCGGCCGTGGCGTTCCTTGAGCGCCTGAACCGGCTCAACGCCGAGGTCGAGAAGGGCAAGGTGCGGACGTTCTGCTTCGAGACGGTCACGAGTGCCAGCCTGAAGGCCAGGAAGATGCACCAGTACGAACTCAACCCGAAGGCGAAGGACCCGAGGAAGTGGTACGGCGGCGCGGTCGACGTCCTGGAGGAAATCCTGCTGATCCAGCTCCCCGCGCTGCACTGCAACGTCGCGATCGGCCTGCACGTCAGCAAGACCAAGGTGGAGGCCGAGGGGACGATGGTGCGAGCCCCCTTTCTCCCTGGTCGCCTGATGGAGTCGTTCGCCAGTCAGTGGCCCGAGATTTACCGCGCCTACCTGGAGCGCGGCGAGGACGGGAAGAAGATGGGCCTCTTGCAGACCGAGTCGGACGAGTACTGGGAGGCTGGCACCCAGATCAGGGCGGCGGACCCGAGCTACGGCGACTACCGGCGTCTGTGGAAGAACTACGACCGCCGCCAGAAGGAGCGCAGCGGTGGCGGCAAGTAAGCCCACGTCGAGCGAGGCCCTGGCCGCCGACGCCATCTATCGGCTAGTCGACGAGCTGCGGAGCGAGCAGGCGACACTCAATGGCGAGCTGGCCGTGGCGCTGCGCGAGTTGCAGACGACGCTCCAGGCGAGGGAGCCCGAGCGCCGCCGTCTTGACCGCCCCGCCAGGAAGTAGTAGGAGTGAGCTAACATATTGCAAGAAGGGAGGTGAGGGGATGCGGAAAGGCAAGCCGCAGCAGGTCCAGGTGATCCCGACGGGCGAAAGCGTCGTGCAGCTGGCGACCCGCGTGCCGCAAATGGTCTACCGCGAACTGAAGCTCTATGCCGTGACGGAGAACCTGCCGATCAGTCGGCTGGTGACGGAAGCGATCATCGACCTGCTCGCGAAGAAGGGCTGGAAGATGACGACGACGACGAAGAAGGCGAGCTAGCCACACCATACGAAGAAGGAGAGGAGCCTATGGCGAAAGCGTTTCTGGGAGAGACCCAAGAGTTCTCGGGGCCGGTGCCGGCCGGGGGCTACAAGTGCGTCATCGAGTCGATCGAGCGCGGGGTGACGAGCGAGAACGCCCGCACCCCCAACGTGCGCCAGTACACGGCGGAGCTGGTGGTGACGGAGCCGAAGAAGAACGCCGGGACGCGGCTGATGGACTGGTTCCAGGTCGGCACCGAGGACGACCCGAAGGCGAAGCAGCAGGAGACCTGGAATGGGTCGATCGGGGCGAAGAAGCTGAAGCGGCTGCTGAAAAGAGCGAGCGTGGCGGCGCAGGACGGGGACGACGAGGAGTGGATGGACGCCGCGCAAGGCCAGGAGGTGTGCTGCCACGTCACCCGCCAGAAGGACGAGAACGGCAACTGGCGCAACCGGGTGAACGGGGAATACTTCCGTGAGCAGGACGAGGACTTCGTCGGTGTGGGGGAGCTGCTGGAGGCCGACGCCGGGGGCGCGAGGGGCCGCGACGGGCGCCGGGCGACGGGGGCGAAGGGGAACGGGCAGGCCGGGGCGGCGAGGCCCGCGAGGAAGCCCCCGAGCGACGAGGAGGAGGCCGTCGGGGCGAGGCCGGCAAAGGCGAAGGCCGGGGCCGAGGAGGACGACGAGCCCCCCGCACGCAAGGCCCCGAGCGCCGCAAAGGCGAAGGCCAAGGTGGAGGAGGAGGACGACGAGGACGAGGACTGACCGACCGGGTGATCGACGCCTGGCTGGATGAGTGGTGGGGCTGATGCCGACGTTCCACGGAGGGAGGTCGCGGGTGGTGCGCGGTGTCGGCCCCACCGACGCCAGGATCATCCTGGTGGGCGAGGCGCCCGGGCGGGACGAGGTGTTCCACGGGGAGCCGTTCGTCGGCCAGGCGGGCAGGCTCCAGCAGCAGGAGGGCTGGACGCCGCTCGGCATCCAGCGCGAGGACGTGCGGATCGAGAACGTCTGCGAGGAGCGGCCTCCCTCGAACAACGTGGAGGAGCTGAGCCCCAAGCAGGTGGCGTGGTGGCAGGAGCACTGCCACCGCCGGCTTCAGGCGCTCCTGGCCGAGGATACCCGTGGGCGAGTCATTGTGCCGACCGGCAATCTAGCCCTGAATACACTTCTCCGGGAGCCGCTTCCCATTTTTGGAGCCGTTTCGGGCAAGAAGGCCGGGAGCTGGAGGGAGCGGCCGGGGACCGGCATCGTCTGGCCGAAGCGCATCGGCCAGTACCGTGGTAGTCTTCTAGAGTACAAGTCTAACACCAGCATAGCGGTGCGGATGATTCCCACGGTGCATCCCGCCAGTTTTTTGTACGGCAACCTGGGCTATGAAGCGTGGCGCGGGGACTGGAGGAGGATCGCCGAGGAGGTGGCGGCGGGGTGTCCGCCGGTCGAGGAGGGGCTCGATCTCGTCGCCAGCTCACCGAAGCAGTGCGCCGGCTGGTTGCAGGCGGCAGAGCGCGCGGGGCTGGACCTGGCCGTGGACCTGGAGACGGCAGGGGCGCAGCTCCTCTGTGCAGGGTTCGCGCAGAGCGGGGCGGAGAGCCTCGTCATTCCGCTGATCGATCCGTCGGGACGGGGCACGATCAAGTGGGGCTGGTTCTGGCTGGCGCGCTTCCTCGCGTCGGACCTGGTGAAGACCTTTCACAACGGGCTCTTCGACACCTTTCTGCTCAGGTGGCACAAGCTGCCGGTGCATCGCTGGAGGTGGGACACGCTGGCGATGCATCACCTGCTCGACCCCGCAGACCAGCACAGCCTCGCCTACTGCGCGAGCCGTGATCTGCGTACCATCTTCTGGAAGGAGGAGTCGAAGGAGACCGAGGTCGGGCCGAGGGGGGGCTACAAGAGAAAGACGGCCAACTGGGAGCAGTTTCTCCGCTACTGCGGCAAGGACGCCAGGCACACCGCCGAGCTGTGCGACGTCTATGCCTATCGGCTGGAGCGGGACGGGCTCGCCTCGACGTATCGCTGGCACTACCGCAAACTCATGTGGGCGAGCCTCGACCTCTCGCTCACCGGCATGACGGTCGACGGCGCCGAGCGGGCACGGCTCCATGCTGCGGCGCTCTCTGAGCTGGAGCGGCTGCGCCATGCCATGACGGAGGCCGTCGGCTATCCGCTGACGACGGGGCCGCGCATCCTCAAGTCCGGCAAGGCTAGCAAGGCTAAGAACCAACCTAAAGGTGGACTATCTAATCCTGCCATCCTTAAGTACTTCTACACAGACTTAAAGATAAAGCCCTACAAGAAGGGTGGGCGGCCGACCGCCGACGAGGTGGCGCTGCGCCGCATGCACGTGCGCTACCCGAAGAAGGCCGCCGTCGTCACCGACTTGATCCTCCAGTTCAGGCATCAGGAGAAGCGCGCGCAGTTCACGGCCCCGACCCGGCTCGACCAGGACGGCCGCATGCGCTCGCTCTTCCGGCCGCTCACCGTGACCGGGCGGGCGAAGGCGCAGACGCCACCGACCGGGGTCGGCACCAACTTGCAGAACCAGCTCCACTCGATCCGCTCCATGTTCACGGCGAGCGAGCCGGGGTGGATGTTGGTGGAGCTGGACTTGAGTCAGGCCGAGAGCCGCATCGTCGACGGCAGCAGCGGGGACAAGCGAGCACTAGAGCTAGCTAGAACTCCACCGCTCGAGCTGGACCAGCACCGGCTGATGGCGTCGGAGGTGCTCGGGAAGGGGATGGAGGACGTCACCAAGGCCGAGCGCGACAACGTCGGCAAGCGCGGCCGCCACGCCACCAACTACGGCATGGAGGGGGTGCGGTTCTCGGAAGTGCTGGTGAAGGAGACCGAGGGCGAGGTGGTGCTGGCCCCTGAGGAGTGCCAGGACATCATCGACAAGGTGATGGCAGCGAGGCCCTACATCGCCAGGTGGCAGGCCTGGGTGAGAAAGCAGGTGATCGAGGCGCGGCGGCTTGAGAACAGCTGGGGCCGTCACCTCCGCTTCACGGGCCGCATCCTCGGCAAGGAGGACTACAAGCAGGCCTACGCCTTCGGCCCGCAGTCGGAGGTGGGCGTGCTCTTGAATCAGCAGGGCTGGCTGCCGGTCTGGTCGGCGATCAAGCGCGCACGGATGCGTAGCCGCATCGTGCTGCAAGCACACGACGCGATCGTGCTCGATGGACCGTGCTCGGAGCTGTGGGAGCTGGCAGAGCTGGCGACCCGACTGCTCCGAGCGCCACGCACCTACCAGGGGGTCGGTGGGCCGTGGGAGCTTCAAATGCCCGTCGGGATGAAGCTCGGGTGGCGCTGGGGGGCCGGGATGCACGAGTGGAAGCAGGCCGAACTCGTCGAGCAGGAGGAGTTCGAGGATGTCTGGCAGGCAGAGAAGAGAGCGATGGCTGGTTGAGCGCGACGGCACCATGCATGTCCAGGAGCTGGAGCTGGGCGGGCGCACGCCGGCAGTCACCGACACGGTGACGATGGAGGTGGCGGGCCGGGGGCCAGTCGACTTCAGCTTCGTCGGCGCCGATGGCGACGTTGATCTGTACGAGGAGGTGGATTAGGAAGCAGCGTTTCTGCCGGCCGGGGGAAGTGGGACAAAGCGTTTCAGCACTTTCCTCTTACGAGCCGCGAGAAAGGAGATGGTCGATGGCGATAGCGAGGTCGTGGCTCGACCTCTACCTGGAGTACACACGCGAGCTGGAGAGCCCGACGATCTACAACAAGTGGGTCGGTGTCGCGGTGCTCGGGCACGCGATGGGGCGGCGGGTGTGGATGCCGCGAGGGGGCAGGTTTCCGCTCTTCGGGGCGCAGGTGATGCTGTGCCTGGTCGGAGGGAGCGGGATCGTCAAGAAGACGACGGCGATGAACGCCGGCATCGACCTCTTCACGGGGCTGCCGCCCGGCTACGGGCTCACCAACGTGCTCCCCTCCAGGCTGTCGGCACAGCGGCTCGTGCGGGCGATGACGCCAGAGGACGAGGCCGGGATGCCGTTTGCGACGAGGGAGCTGGTGCCGGGGGCGGACGGGGAGCTGATCGAGATCGAGGTGCCAGCAGATGCAGTGGCACTGATCGCGGCGCCGGAGCTGGGGAGCTTCTTCTCCAAGGAGAGCTTCAACGAGACGCTCGCCACCCACATCGTGCCGCTGAACGACGCTCCCTTCGGTCTCTACGAGCCCGAGACCATGAGCTTCGGGCCACGGACATACAGCGTCAAGTACATGAGCTGGGAGCATACGCTCAGGAATCCCTGTATAGGGATGATAGCCTGTACTACAGAGAGTGGTATAGCTAAGGAGCTACCGGAGCAGATGCTCCAGGGTGGCTTCTTCGGCCGCACCATCTGGGTGTGGGCGAACGAGACCGACCGGGAGCTGAACCCGCTGGTCTCGATGAACGGAGCGCGCGAGGTGGGCGACGTGCAGACCCGGCTGGTCGCGGGGCTCGACTGGGCAACGTGGATTCGCGGGCCGATGCTGCTCACCCCGGAGGCCGAGGAACGGTTCACGACATGGTATCGGAGCAGGGAGCGGCGCGACGAGCTGCTCGCCAAGGACGACGGGCTCCAGACGGGCTACTGGCCGCGCAAGGACAGCCACATTCTGCGTACCGCCATGATCTTGAACGTGGCGGACTTGGTCGGCAGAGACCCCGCATGGGTCGCCTGGCGCACCAAGCACAAGACGGAGCTGCCCGATCCGCTGCGCGCCCTGCCCCCGATTCAGTGGGCGCACATCGAGACGGCGATGGCGTGGCTGCGGGAGCTGGAGCCGGGCCGCGAGCTGTGTACGCGAGAGATGGGGCGGTCAAAGAAGAGCCAGCTGCCGTCGAAGATCCTGCGCATGCTGGAGCGCCGCCAGCGCGACGGCGGGTGGGCGAAGCGGCTACTCATCATCAGGCGCATGCACAGGGGAGCCGGAGCGAATGCCGAGGAGATCGACCGCACGCTCAAGCTCCTGCTGGAGGCACACGAGGTCAGGCGCCGGGGCGAGGGGAAGATGACGGAGTGGAAGCGGCGGCGGGAAGCAGGGCCGGCAGGGGTCGAGGAGGCCGGGGCGAGTGAGCTGGCAGACGAGGAGGAGGGAGAGGGCTAGCGCGCCGTGCCCCGCGTTGGCGGGACCGGGGCGGCGGCCTCGCTGCCGAGCGCGTCGGTGTAGGCTTTGAAGAGCTGTGCGACCACCTGGCCACTCGCCCCGGCGGCGGCGCCGATCAAGCCGTACTTGGCAACCACGCGGGCCGGAGCGACGGCGCGGCCGAGGGTGCGGTTGCGAGCCTCGCGGTATGTCGGACGCTCGGGACGGGGGCCACGGCCAGCTTCCGGCATCTCGGGACGCGGCGCGTAGTCGGGACGAGGCACGACGGGCTCGGGCGTGATGGGAGGCTGCGGCGGGACGGGGGCGCCGAGCTGCTCGACCCGCTCGGCACGCTGGACGAGAGACTGCCAGGTCGGGTCGCGCTGGATGCCAGGGAAGTGGCGCTCCAGGAGTTCGTAGCCACGGCGGAGGAGAGCTTGCGTGGTGGCAGGGTCGGTGGAGGCAGCGGCACGGTCGAAGAGCGCACTGGCGTCCACGCGGGCGGCACTGGCACCGTGCACACGCGCGCGGGCAGCGATGAGCCCCGGCTGCTCGCGAGTGACGTCGGCGATCGTCATCGGTCCCTGGCGATTGCCCGGGAAGTAGCTCTGGCCACGTAGCGTGATGTCGGTGGGGGGAGCGCCCATGATGTCGGGGGGCTCGCGGGAGGCAGCGAGCGCCTGGCTGCGGTAGGAGAGTTCGGGGTTCGGCTCGGCGGCGCGGAAGAAGTCGGCGAGCCGGAGATCGGCCTCCCGCAGGGTCTGCTGCGCACCGCTGGCCGCACGCTCCGCGCCGGCGCTGTACTCCTCCCCGGCACGCAGCCGCTCCAGGCGCCGCGTCTCGGTGGCGGCAGCTCCCCGGGCACTGCGCTCGGCCTCGGCCGCTGCCATGCGCTCGCTGCGGGCGGAGACGTCGGCCTCGTAGCCACGGCGCAGCGCCAGGTTTTGGGCGCGTTGCTCCTCCAGCATGCGGGGGTAGGTGACGTTGCGCGCCTCGTCCCAGGCCGTGAGATCGCGGCGGACCTGGGAGGGCCAGTTGTTGTAGCCGATGCGGGCGAGTTCGTTCACCATCGGCAGGATGGCGAGCACCTTGGCGGCGCGGCCGGCAATGTCGCCGTACTGCGGCGCGTTCAGGTTGAGACTGCCGTCTGAGTTGACAGCGAAGTGCGACTCGATCCACTGGCGGAGCACGTCGATGGCGCCCTCCTGTCCGCCCTCGGCGAGCGCCATGCCCTGGCGAGCGAAGTGGGGGAGAGCGGTCGCGGAGGCCTGACTTGTTTCCCGGGAAACGTCGGTCCCCCAGTCGGCCTTCGCCTGCTCCCAGGTCTGGGTCCAGCGGTCCTGGAGGCCCTTTAGGTAGTGAGGCTCCGGGATGCGCGGCTCCGAGCCGGCGAGGGTGGAGAGGAGACGGCCGCTGGTCGTCGGGATCCAGGGAGCCAAGTTGCGGCCCGAGACGTCGGGGGCAGGGCCGGCACCCTTCGCGGCAGCGGTGAGCCAGCTCGGGAAGTTCTCGGCGCCGGGGGCTGCGGGCGCTGCGGGCGCTGTCGGCGGAGCCGGCGGCGGTGTGGGAGTGGGTGGCGACGGCGGCTGGGTGGGCTGCGCCGTCGGCGCTGTCGGCTCGGGCGCCCCGGCGAGCGCACCTCCCATCACCTCGCCAGCCGTGGTGCCGGGCTGAGCCTCGCGATCGAGCCGGCTCGTGAGCGCGGGGTCGCTCTGGCGGAGGTAGTCGAGCTTCTGGCGCGCCTGCGGATCGCCCGACGCGGCGCCACTGACAAGGGCCTGGTACTTCGGGAGCCGCCAGTCGGCCATGGCTACTGCATCCCCGTGCCGTCGTAGGGGGGCAGGATGGGCTGCGGGTTATAGGCACCGGCGAGGGCCTGGTAGTCCTGGGGCTGGGTCTGGGTCGGGATGTTTAAGAGCGACGGTCCCGGCGGTGGCTGCTGGGCGTAGTGGGCGTCGGCGTAGGCGCGGGAGGTGTCGATGTAGCCCTGGCCCTCCGAGCGCATGACGTCGCGCACGGCCTGCTCGCCGGTCTGACCGTTCGAGAGCCGCTGCTGGATGGTGTTCAGCATCTGATTGAAGTGCAGCACCTTGCCGAGTGCCAAGCCACGGCTGTCGCGAGGAGACGGGATCAGGTTGCGCATCACCATCTCCTGCTCGGCGACGGCCAGGTTGCCGACGTCGCCGAGGGCGCGGACCGCGTTCTGCGCGGAGCCGAGATTCGCCATCAGGATGATCGCCGCACCGTCGCCGTAGATCGCCATCTGGCGGATCGACATCCAGCTCGGGTCCATGCCGAGGAAGTGCTGGACGTAGAGCGGGATGCCGGGACCGCCCTGGCCGAAGGGGGCGGTCAGGGGCTGCTGGGAGAAGTCGATCCACTCGGGGTTGTCGGAGAGGGCGTCGAGCGCGATGCGGGGGTTGCCATCGCGGTTATAGTCCGGGGCCATGTTGCCCTGCGGGTCCATGCGGCGCACCTGGGTGAGATAGGTAGCGAGAAAGTCCTTGGCGATCTGCGCACGGGCCACCTGCGCGACCTTGTTGGCCGAGGTGATGCGGCCCTGGTTGAGTTCCTGGGTGTAGGCTTGCATCACGCGGCGGACCTTCAAGTCCTGGACGGCGTTCTGGCGCGCGGTGGCGGCGTCGGGGTAGCGGCGGCCGATCTGGCTCGTGTAGGTCTGGCGCACGTACTCGGAGGCACCGGGCGTGTGGGCGACGGCGTCCATCATGAGCGTCTCGTCGGGAGTGACGGGGACCTGCGGATTGAGCTTCACCTCGCCCGTCGGCATGGTGACGTAGCGGGTGTTGGTGTCGGGGAAGAGGGGCGAGGGGTCCGTGTCGACGACCGGCAGCGTGCCCGCCACACCGCTCGACCCGGGACGGCGCTGTCCCTGCTGAATGCCCTGCGCGACACCGAGATCGGGGGAGTTCAAATCGAGGCCGAAGCCGGGACGGATAGAGCCGACGATGCGCTCGCCCGGCGGGATCGTGCCACCGGGTGCTGGGGCGCCAGGCGCTCCGCTCGCCCCGGGGGGAGCTTGACCAGGGGCGCCGCCCGCAGCGGCCTGCCTCGGCGCGAGCGGCAGAGCGCCCGGGGTGGTCGTGGCCGGGACGACCGGGGTCGGGCCGACACCCTGAGGGATCGGAGCGGGGCCAGGGGCAGGGATGTTCGCTTCCGGGGGGGCCAGGGTCTGGCCGATCTGCTGGCTCGGGGCGAGCGTCGACGGGGGCGCAGCGGGAGGCGGCCGTGGCGGAGCTGGAGGGGGAGCGGCAGCGGCCTCGGCGGGACCGAGAAAGGCGCCGCTCACCGACCCGAGACGACGCTCCGGCGGCGGGAGGGCCGCCAGCTGGCGTCCAGGGGCGGCTGTGGCGACGGGAGTGGGCTGGCCAGTGGTGGGAGAAGGGCCAGGCTCGGGGAAGGCGCCAGAGGGGCTCCCTTGCGTTGCCTGGTCTTCAGGGGCGGGGCCGAAGATGTCCCAGTCGGCCTGGGTGCGCTGGCCAGGGGCGGGCTCGCTCATGCCAAGCTGAGGTGGCTGCTGCTGTGATGGAGTGCCACCAAGGCGAGGAGGCTCGGGCTGCGGGCCGCCACCGGCGGGGGCGGCGGGAGCGAGGGTGGTCGTCGTCGTCGGAGGTGCGCCAGCGGGCTCAGCCGGTAGCGGCTCGGGGTTGATCTCCTGGAAGCTCGGCATCCGGGGAGCGGGTGGGGCGCCGGGGGGCTGGCCGGGAGCTTGCGCTTGCTGAGTGGGAGCGGGCTCGGCGGGCTGCTGACCGGCAGACGGCTCGGTGCCGGGAGGACCACCGCCGACAAAGCCGACCTGAGCATCGTCGAGCTGCTGCCACTTCTGGAGCACCGCCTTGGCGTAGGCGTCGCTCGTCACGCCGAGCTGATCCACGCTCTGCGGTCCGCCACCGTGGTACTTGACGAGCGCGTCGTAGATCGACTGCATGCTGGCGGAGTTGGCACCGAGCTTCCGCAAGTGCTGGCCGAGGGCCTCGATCTGGAGTGCCGGCTCACGCCAGTTGGTGGCATCGATGCCGTACTGGGCGCCAGTCGAATCGAGGAACTGGTTCAGGCCACGGACCCAGCCGTGCTTGGTCAGGTGCGGGGCGATGTTCGGATTGAAGCCAGACTCCTGCCAGCTTACCGCACGGAGCAGGTTCGGCATGTAGCCGTAGCGCCGGGCGGTCTCGTCGTACATGGGCGAGCGCATGAGATCGTTCTGGGCGGGGGAGAAGCCCGCGATCGCGCCGCCGCCGCCGCCACCCGGGGCGAGCGAGATGCGTCGCCCGGGAGGAGCGCCCGGAGCGGCTCCCTGCTGCCCCGGTCCCGGTGCGCCCTGCTGGCCGGGGCGACCGGGGGCAACGCGAAGCTCCCAGACCCAGGTGCGGCCGGTCAGGCTGTCGCGAATCTGGGTGTTCACCCAGGCGGACTGGTCGGGGGGGAGGCCGTCGGGAGGGTTCGGGTTGTTGGTGGTGAGCTGGCCGGCTTTGGCTCTAGAGAGTTCAGCACTGGCGTAGCTCTGGGTGATGTCGGCTCGGGCCTTCTCACGCGCGAGCGACTCGGTGGTCTCGGTGAGCGGAGGGAGCGCCATCGGGAGGCCGGGCTGGCCGGTGCGGACGACGCCGGCGCGGTAGAGAGAGCGCATGCCGGGGAGTGCACGCTCGGGAGGAGGGAGGCCGCCCGCGATCGGCTCGACCCGCGTGCCGATCAAGCGGGCGATGTCGGGCCGGTAGGGCATGGCGGCACGGATGGCCGGGTCCTGGAGGGCGGTTGACTGGAGGTCGGCGAGCTTGGCCTCGTTGATCTGGTTCACGATGCCCGGGGCGCGGAACTTCTGGAGGTAGTTCTGGAAGTAGGCGAGTGGGAGCTGGGCCAGGGTGGAGCCGAGCTGGAGCGGCATCTGGGCGGCGCCCGAGACGATGGGGGACTGCGCGGCGGAGCTGACGCCGCCAGCGGCACGACGAAGCGCATCCAGGAACTGGCCGCCCATGGCTCACCCCGAGAGGACGCCCATGCCGAAGGAGGACTGCTGGTTGGCGACCGACGGCAGCACCATGCGGAGCAGAGAGAAGGTCGGGTCCTGAGCGGCGGTCAAGAACTGGAGGATCTGGTTCTGGGCTTCCATCGGGAGCTGCTGGGCGCCGGAGAGGAGCTGGGCGAGCTGGGGGTAGGCCTGGAAGAGCTGGTTTTGCATCTCGGGGCCGGCGGCGGCGAGTTGCGCGCCGAAGCCCGTGGCGCCGGTCAAGCCCTGGATGGCGGCCTGGCGGTTCGCCTGCTCGTTCTGGAGCACGTTGAAGGCCAAGTCAGAGAGCATGTTCTGTTCGCCGACTTGCGCCTGGCCGCCCTCCAGCATGCCACGAGCGGCTGCTCCCTCGCGGGCAGGGGCAAGAGCGCGGCGAGCGGCTTCCTGGTACGTCGCACGGCCCGGCAGCGGGCTCATGGCGTCTTCGAGGGCGGTGCGGGCGGCACCGGTGGCGGCACCGGCCTGCTCCTGGAAGCCGGGGAGCTGCGCCATGAACTGGTCGACAGCGGCCTGGTAGCCGCCGTAGGCCTGGTTGGCGCCAGCGGTGATCTGGCTGGAGAGCTGCTGCGCCTGCGGGATGTAGTTGGCCATGTTGGCGCGGCTCTGGCGGATGAAGTTGGCCAGGGGAGAGGGGTTCGTGGCGAGCCCGCGCTCGAAGCCTGGGGAGGGGTTGTAGCCGAAGCCCTGGGTGAGGGGGTTGGTGAACTGGCCGGCGGCGCGCTCGGCGATCCGGTTCGGCATGCGGCCGAAGGGGGAGACGACCTGGGGGTCGGAGGAGCTGTTCGAGAAGTTGAAGTGGCGCTCCAGGCGCGGGCCATGGCGACGGTGGTAGCGACGACTGTCACGCATCACTCACCTCCCGGTCGATGCCGTTGCCGGCGAGCGCATTGTGGCGCCGACCGCGCTCCTCCAGCCCGACCTGGGCGCGGGCCAAGGGGGCGTGGTAGCGGTGCTCGTAGCAGAGGAAGCCCAGATCGGCCCAGAGGGCGCCCAGATCGGGGCGGGTCGTCAACTCGACGTGGGTGAGTCCCTGGGCGGCCATGTGCTCGGCGGCGAGGGTGGCGAGCTTCGTTGCCATGCCGAGGCCACGGGCGGGTGGGGCGACGTAGGTGTAGTGGACGAAGGCCATCTTCTGGGGCTCGCCGAGCTGGCGGACCTGGATCTCGTAGAGGAGCCAGGCGTCGGGCATCGCGGCGTCGGCGGACTGCCCGAGGAAGCAGAAGACGGTCGGGGGCTGCTGGCTGAGCGCGAGCGCGATCGAGCGCGTGAAGGTGTCGACGGCGTCCGAGACGTGCTCGGGGTAGGGGACGGTCAGCTCCGCCTCCATGGCTTTCCAGAGAAGCCTGATGGAAGGGAGGTCTACTAGAGTAGCTAGCCTTATGGTAGGTGTCATAGCTAAGCCTGTTCGCAGGTGAGAAAGGCGGAGAAGGTATGGAAGGCCCGCACGCCGGCGCTGAGCGCGTCGCGAGTGGTGCCGAGAGTGACGTGGAAGGAGGGACCGATGGCGGCCCAGTTAAATGGCACGACGAGCGTGAAGGGGAAGCGCAGCGTGCCGGCGATCCCCGTCGCCGTCATCTCGGCATGGGTCGTGGCGTCGACCACGACGGAGAAGTCGCGCTGGATGTTGGCATGGACGACGCCGTGGACGTCGGAGACACCGGTCGTGAGTTCGATGTAGCCAGTGACGACACCGATGAAGAAGATGTGGCCACCCCGGCTGGTGTAGGTGCGGTCGAAGAGATTGGTCAAGCCGGTGATCTCGAAGGTGTCGGCGCGGCTGGCGGCCTCGATGAACTGGACGGTGGTGCCGGGGGTGAGCTGGTTGATGTTGGTGATGAAGTTCGTGGGGACGGTGACGGTCGGGAGCGAGCCGAAGAGGCGGGCGGCGTCGACGCCGCCACCGCTCGGGCCAGGGGGGCTGTGGGAGGGCGGGAAGGTCAGGTCGCGGTCGAGGATGCGGCCGGCGAGGGCGAGCTTCGTGTAGGCGATGGCCGCGTCGTCGGAGATGTTCGAGTTGACGATGCCGCCGTCCATGGTACCGTAGAGCTTGTCGAAGTCGGCGTCTACCTCGACGTCTATGATGTCACGCTTGCCGGCCGCGACCTCGCCCGCGTAGGTGTTGTGGCCGGCGGCCTTGGGCGGGCGCGTGTATGCCATCGCGATCCCTCTATCACTTTCCGATTGCTTCTTGGAGGTAGCGCACCTTGCGGACGACGGGGAGGAAGAGGAGTTCAAAGTCGCGGAGTTCGACCTGGGGGAGGAACTGGGTGACGGCTGTCGGCTCGGGGCCGTGCATGAGCGTGACGACGGCCGAGAGGCCACGGGGCCTGCGGGCGGGGGAGATGGTCTGCACTTCGACGGGGGCGACGGTGCCAAATTGCGCGAGGCCCTCGGGGACGAGATGGTTCCAGCTCTCCTCGCGGGCGGGGCCAGGGGGGACGGGGGCGACGGTGTGGCGGAACTTGCCCGTGCCGCGCATGCCACGGCCGAGGAGGATGGCGTCCCAGGGCCAGGTCTCGCCGCCGTCGGTCTCGAAGAGCACCTCGATCTGGCTTTCCCCGTTGGTGACGGCGATCAGACGGAGGCGAGTGAAGACCTTGGCATCGAAGGGCATGTCGGCGTCGAAGCGACCGCTGCGGAGCACGGAGGTGATGCCGGTCAAGCCGACGGTCGAGCCCGCGCTGCCACTGCCCGAGATGGGGACCGAGTCGGTGTAGATGCCGACCTGGTGGATGCGGAGGATGCGGTCGCTGGCGGCGACGGCACCGTAGCCCCGATCGATCTCCTCGACGTTGTTCGGGTCGGTGACCATGGCGGAGAAGGCGCGGCCCTTGGCGGTCATCGGTCCCCACCACGACGGAATCTGGGTGACGCCCTGGCGCAGATCGAGCCACCACTCGCCGCTTTCTCCCGGCGGGAGGGCGAGCTTGTAGAATTGCTTGTGGAAGACGGCGCACATCTCCTTGCGCACACCGGGGTGGACGGCGCGAATCTGGTCGGCGATGGGCCAGCCGATGTCCTGGGGGTAGCCGCCGTCGGGCGGGATCAAGTAGACGCTGTCCATGCCGACGAAGATGGTCCCTGCTGGAGTGTTAACTATACTGTCGTGTGACACACAGCCTACTCTGCTAGACACCTCGAGGAGCGTGGCAGGCTCGGTGGTGGAGAAGGGATCGCCCTGGCAGAGGAAGGTGCGGCTGGCGGTGAAGAAGAGGAGCGGAGCGGTGACGTCGAGATCGGTCGTCACGCCTGCGGTGCCGATGCCGGTGACGGTGTCGGGGAGCTTGACGACGGCGCCGAAGGGAAAGAAGACGCCCTGGTTGAAGGTGGTCTGCTCGGTCCCGGGGAGGATGGTGTCGGTCGAGAAGATGGAGAAGGGCTCGTCGCGCATACCGGCGAACACCACACGGTTCCTCCACACCAGCAGCATGTTGCCGGTGCGCATGACGCCGCCGATGGGCACCCGGAAGTCGGAGACGTCGATGGCCGTCATGCGACGCTTCTCGTTGGCTTTCCAGTCGGCGCCCTGGGCAGTGGCGTACTCCAGCGGGAAGTTTCGCGGAGCGATGAAGAGGCGATAGACCTGGTTCGCGGCGAGGGCGGCGCTCGGCGCGGTGCATTCGAGCACCATGCCGCCATCGTTGGTGCCGGTCGTCACGACGACACCAGGGGAGATGGCGGTTGCGGGATCGGTGAGCGCATTGGTGCGAGAGAGGTAGATGCCCTGGACGGTGTCGTAGAGCGCCCAGCAGCACTGATAGGTGCCGGGGGCGACGAGGGCGAACTGACTCGCCTGGGTGCCCGACGGCACGGCGATGACGGAGCCGCCAGTGAGGAGGCCGAGGGCACCGAGGGTCAAGGGCGTAGTGCCAGCCGGATCACCGACCTTCCAGGTCTTCATCGGGTCGACCCCGTTGCCCGCATAGACCCTGTCGCGGAAGCGGACCATGCGGCCGACGGCGTCCTTGTTCGGGAAGCTGACGTTGGGGGGGTTGGTGAGGAAGGGGACGGCCTCGGCGATGGAGCTGGCGATGACGGCGTTGGTCGAGGTGCGGCAGTAGGCGTAGAGGACGGAGAGACCGCCGGGGACGTTGGTGACCAGGAGATCGGTGATCGAAAGCACGCCGCCCGCTAGCTCGGAGAGGAGCGTCGTGCCGGGGCGCTTGCCCAAGCGGTAGGCCTGGGTGGGTGCCCAGTTCTCGGAGCGCGTCACGAGGGACGGGCCGAGAAACGCACTGTCCAAGTCGGTGTTGGTGCCCTGGAACTTGCGGAGACGGAAGGCCAGCTCGGGGGCGTCCTTGGGGGCGGCCACCGCCTAGAGCCCTCCGCGCCCGCTGCCCCAGGTGGGGGTCGAGAAGAAGACGGGGTCCAAGGGCACCGTCGAGGGGAAGCTGCGCTCGGGCCAGGTGGCGCCACGCAGCCGTTGCAGCATAGCCTCATTTATAGTTAGCTGTTCGGCTCTCCGGGGATCGTCCTCGTAGGCCATGCCCCACTCGGCGAGCGCGTCCATCAGGAAGGTGTCCCAGGGAAAGGACGGGATGTCGGCGTCGTAGGCGATCGTGTCGGTGGTCGGCATGTCGGGTGGGAGGAACTTGTAGCGCAGCTCGACCGACGCGGCGTTGCGTGGCCAGGCGCGCCCCGTCATGGTCGCATAGTCGATGGTCCAGATGCGCGGGATGGTGCCGGCGACGTCGCCGCTCTGCGTGAGGGCGGCGAAGGTGCGATGGTCGACCTCCTGGACGACGCGGCGCATCGGCTGCCCGTTCGCGGACAGGACCACCAGCGACTGATCGTCCTCGGCCTTCACGAAGTCGGCCGGGAGCGTGACGGTGCCGTCGGCAGCGAGCGGGAGCGTGATGGTGGTCCAGAGGAAGGGCCAGTCCCAGCCCTGGTGGAGATCATGTAGGATTCTATTTAGCCTTATCCGCGCTTGGTCGAACATGGTCTTGGAGGTGTTGCCGACCCGCTGGAGGGCCTGCTCCATGATCGTGCCGCGCGAGCTACGCATCGTCCTCCCCGTCGGCGCCCGGGGCGTCGGGGACCTCGGCGCCCGACTCGCGGAGCCACTCGCGCTGCTTCTCGATGCGCTCGTCGAGTTCGCGCACCACCTCGCCCCGACGCTCCACCATGCGGTCGAGCTTCTGGAGATGGGACTGATGGACCAGGACGACCTTCTCGTTGTGGGCGATCATGGCGTCGCGCATGGCGGCCATCACCGCACCGTAGGTCTCGATCGCGCGCTCACGGGTGGGCTCGTAGCACTCGACCGAGATCTGCTCCTCCTCGGTGACGCGGCGCGTGATGACGATGCGGTAGGGGCCGTAGCGCCAGGGCTCGGCCTGCCCGGAGCGCACGGCGGAGAGGGCCTTCTCGCGCGACGTGCGCTTCTTCTGGGCAGCGCGGGCGGTCTCGGTCGTGAAGCTGTAGGGTTTGTCGCGTGTCGGCATGTGCAGGTCCCAGAGGTAGAGCACGCACCGACTGAGTGTGCGTGGCTTTGAGAGGTACTTCAGCCGCTACCTGTTCGCCCAGTCGTCGTCGACGTCGCCCCGGCTGATCTTCACCATCTTGGCGCGGCTGCCGATGGTGCCGAATTCGATCTCGCGGTTGGTGGCCTTCAGCCGGTTCATCTCGATGCGCCGGCCCTCCGAGATGAGCCACAGCAAGTACTGGGCGATGGATGCACGGACGTGGTAGACGCCCGGGGGGTAGACGTTGGGGCCGAGGGTGAAGGGCTCGCCCGTGACAGAGCGCGGGACCGTCACCTCGACGAGCGGCTCCCTCGCGTCTCGCACTGCTTGCACCGCACGCATGGTGCGAGTGAGTTCGACGCGCCGGCTGACGGCGGCCGGGGAGGGGTCGCCAGCGAGCATCTGATATTCCTCAGTATAGCGGAAAAGCCTCTTAAGAAGACCCTTATCCGAAAGCTCTGAGAGGGGCTTCGGGCGCGGGCTGTCGTCGTCGGGCTCGGGGGCTGCCGCCTCGACCCGTCCGTTGGTGGCGCGTGGCCGGGAAGGGACGTCGTCATCGTCGGGCGGATCGGGGCGGCGTGCCATAGGCGACTCCTAACTAGATAGCTGTGCGGGCGTATTACGCTAGCCTGTCGGCTCACCCGAAGGCCGAGGCGCTCTCGATGCGGGTGCCGAAGTCGGGGTTCAAGATCATGGCCTTGAACATCTGCTTCCAGCCGGCCTTGGTGCGCTGAGCCAGAGGATCGGACTCGCTGGCAGTGGCAGGGACCACGTAGGTCTTGAGACTATCCAGTGTCGTCGCACCCAGGTAGCCACGGCCGCAGATGTAGCTGATGTGGACGTTGATGGTCGCGGGAGGGGCAGGAGGAGCGACCGGGCCGGAGCCGGTGACGACGAACGCGGTGGCGACGGTGGGGGCGCCGGACTTGACGAGCTGGATCAAGTCGGCGGTGCCCGAGATGTGCTTCACGCGGAGCTGGAGGGTGGCGGTGCCGATCGCACCACCCATCATGGTGGAGTAGATCTTGTAGGTGCCGGTCGGGGCGCCGCTGTTCACCTGGGCGGTGGCGGCGAAGGCGGCGCCGCCGTTACTGACGGCCTGCTCGGGACCGACCTTGGTCTCGAAGCCGGTCTGCGGGTCGATGCTCGTGATCAGCACACGGACGGTCTGCGACTGATCGAAGCCGACACCGCCGGCAGGGATGGTGGTCGTGCCAGTGGCGGCGATGGTGTAGCTGGTCGCCGGCAGGAGCGAGATGATCGGGATGCCGTTCGAGCGCATCCACTCGACCCCCATCCAGCGGCCGATGACGGCATCCTTGAGCGTCTCGATCTGGCTGAAGGTGCCGGCGAGCTGGAAGGTCGAGTCCTTGGAGATGTCCATCTCGACGAAGGGATCGACGACGCCCTTGTACATGGAGCGGGTGTAGGGCGGGGCGCCGTTCTGGCGCAGCCGGGCGATCACGCGCCTGATGTCATCCGTCACGAGCACG